>ERZ779978.36-NODE-36-length-77914-cov-37.9429_pt1 | contig 77914 bp, 60 predicted proteins | sample MGYA00511938_ERZ779978 | MGnify/ENA primary metagenome ERZ779978 (study PRJEB29588, sample SAMEA2153557) | human gut metagenome | biome: human gut; feature: human-associated habitat; material: faeces | place: Denmark | collected 2008/2010 ...
CCGAACCGAACTTTAATTAGCAAGATTTTCAAAGATCTCTCGTGCTTACAGCGTATAGCTGCTTAGCACATTATTGAATTATTAACGAACTATTGATATTTCTTCTATATTAGTTTTTGTCGTTTCCGATTTTTTTATTACTTTTGCACGTGAAACCTCATGAAAATAAATCAATCTTAAACGGAATCAAGTTGATGTATCGCGTAAATGAATTATGGGGAAAGGCATTCTTCTTCCTGCTCTTTGTCTTGATGCCTCTTTCTCTTGCAGCAAAAACAACAGATAATATAGAGCAGCTTTTTCAGAGTCTGGACAACGCCATTGCCCATTCGGCTGATTATGTGAAGGTACGTGAAGCCCGAATTCGCGATTGGGAGCAGAAACTGAAGACCGCCAGGCGGCTAAGCAGTAAGTATGATGCCTGTTTTGCGCTCTTTGAGGAATACCGCTCCTACAAGAATGACATGGCGCTGAAATACATCAACCAGTGTATGGAACTTGCCTTCAGAATGGGCGATAAAAAGAAGGTGGAAAATGCCAAGGCGCTGCTTGCTTTCCAGGAGTCGACCACGGGCGATTATGCCGAATCGTACGACCTGCTGAAGTCTGTCAATATCGCTGATCTTGATGCTGAGGGCAAACGCAACTACCTCTGGGCTTGCCAGCACCTGTATGGTGAGATGGCATATTATTCCAACGTTCCTTCCTTGAAGAAATATTATGCCGGCAAGCGTAATGCCTATCAGGCTGCAATAGACAGCACATTCAGCCATGATGATGACCTTTATCTGAAGATGCAGGAGGTGAGGGCACGCGATGCAGGCAATATGAAGGAGGCTTTGCGATTGAGCGATAAGCGGCTGTCGATGACGAAACCGGGCACCCATCAGTATGCCATTGTACAGTTTTATCGCGGCTTGACCTACAATCAGTTTGGCGATGAAGAGCAGTTTCTCAGCTGCCTCTTGCGTTCTGCTATCTGCGATGTCCAGTTGGCTGTGATGGACCAGGGGTCGCTCTGGGAACTCGCCAATCTGCTCAATGCCGAACCGGGCGAGCAGAAGCGCTCTCACGAGTATATCAAGTTTGCCTGGAAGTCGGCTACCGTTTTCAATACGCCTATCCGCAGCCGCCAGATCATGCCTGTGCTCACGCAGATTGAGGAGGGCTATCAGAAAGAGCTTTCTTCGAGCAACCAGCATCTGCGGCTCATGGTAGCGTGTTCAGCCTTGCTTCTCTTTGTGGTTATGCTCTTGCTCTACTATGTCAACAAGCAGCGCAAGCGCATTGCTGCGGCCCATCATAAGCTGAAGGAAACCAACCATGCCTTGCAGTTGGCAAATGAGCGTCTTAACGAGATGAACCATTCTCTTAACGAGATGAACCAGTCACTCAATGAGAGTAACAAGATGAAGGAAGTATATATTGGTCGATTCCTGCGCCTTTGTGCCATCTATGTCGACAAGATAGAGACCATGCGCAAGCGAGTAGTGAAACTGGTGAAGGCAAGAGAACTCAACAAGTTGCTGGAGCAGATGCAGGCTGGCGAGACCTACATGGGCGAGCTGTATGAGTATTTCGATTCCGCCTTCCTGAAGCTCTTCCCTGACTTTGTTGAGGAGTTCAATGCCCTCTTGAGGCCTGAAGAGCGTATCGTGCTCGAAGATGACAGCCGTCTTTCTACCACCCTCCGTATCTTTGCCCTTATCCGTCTGGGCATCGAGGACAGTTCTAAGATTGCCGAGTTCCTTCACTATTCTGTGAACACTATCTATAATTATCGCGCCAAAATCAAGAATAGTGCCATCTGTGACAGGGAAGAGTTCGAGCAGCGTGTGAAGCAGATTGGCATGAAATAAGCCTTTCTGGGCGTGATGGGTGAAATGTGCTGCAAAGGTACAACATATTTCTGTTACTGCCAAAAATCGCACTGCAGAGTCCTGTTAAACGGATTTAACACTCGTATTTTTCCGAGCCAATAAAGCCTACTCATAGTTTTAGCAGGAGAGAAACTATGAGTAGGCGAGCAGATATCAATAAGTTTTACCGGAAGAGAAGATAGGTTTGCTGATGGACGTATTGGTTTTCATCAGGTAGACCTAATCGTTACAGTGTGACAGTTGTGACAGTTGTGACAGTTTTCAGGGGTACCCCTCCCTTTTCCTCTATTTAGAAGTTACTTATATATTTATATTTATATATAAATATATAAGTATATATATAATACTTACAGATTGAAAGTAGGGGAAATGCATGTACCCCTCCGCTGAAAACTGTCACAACTGTCACAACTGTCACGCTTTTAACGCTTTGTTCCTTTTCCCCGAAGATTATCTGAAATCTTGTTACTTGAAATGATATGTCAAGTTTTTTTATAAGCAGCACGCCCTGAAAGGGCAGAAGCTCCTAGCCCAGGGCAGCACCCTGGGTATAATGGCAATCAGCAAGGCGTGTGACGAAAACTTGCGAAAGCTTAGGAGTAAATGCTTCGGGGTACCCATACGCTGTGTTTTACAGCGTTATGTGGGTTAACTGTCCGATAATCAGTATGTTAATTGTTTTAGAAATGAGTAAAAACTTCAGATACCCATGTGTCGTGTTTCACGACATATGGGTAGTCATCTGATAATCAAAATATTGATGTTTGTGTATCCCCGTTTCTACGAGTTTGTCGATAGGATGAAAAGTAGGGGAATACAATAAAAGTTTGACGTCGCGTTTTACGACGTCAAACTTTTATGCGTTATATTTATTTCTTCCCTCCGTTCAATTTCTCAGAATCGAATCATTCTTTTAAAAGAGCTCGAAGGCTTTCTTGAGCTTCAGGTTATCGGCTGCATTACCAACAAGAGCCTCAAACTTTCCGGTTTCAGCCTTCCAGGATGAAGATGCCTCATCGTAGAAACTGAGGGCCTCTTTGCTGATGGTGATGCTGATATCCTTGCTCTCACCTGGCTGGAGATAAACCTTCTGGAATCCCTTCAGCTCCTTCTGAGGACGGTCTACTGATGACTTGACATCGTGGATGTAGAGCTGAACCGTCTCGGCTCCGGCACGCTTACCTGTATTCTTTACGTTTACGGTAAAGGTGATTGTGCCGTCCTGCTTCATCTGCATCTTGTCGCTGCGGAGATTAGAGATGGCAAACTGGGTGTAGCTCAAACCGTGACCGAATGCAAAGGTAGGCTTGATGCGCTCCTTATCGGTCCAGCGGTAACCTACATAGATGCCTTCCTTATATTCCTCATCAATGATGTTGCCCTTCGTGCTGGCTCCACCTTCCTGACGCCAGGTTCCCGGATAGGTATTGAGTGCATGAGCACCTACTTCCTTCAGCGAGTTGACCCATGTAAACGGCAACTTGCCGCTAGGGTTGGCATCGCCTGTAAGGATGCTTGCCAGGGCTTCGCCGCTCTCCGAACCGATGAACCAGCCCTGTACGATGCCGGCAACCTTAGCCTTCCAAGGCATAGCTACCGCATTGCCCGAGATGTTGACATAAACGAAGTTTCTGTTTGCCTTAGCCAAAGCCTCGATCAGCTTATCCTGATGGTATGGCAACTCATAATGCTTGCGGTCGTGACCCTCACAGTCCTGGAAATCGCTCTTGTTCAGACCACCAAACATGATGACATAGTCGGCAGTCTTGGCTTTCTCTACGGCTTCGGCTATCAGTTTAGCCTCGCTGCGCTTGTCTTCCAGGTTCTGGCCGGTTGTAACGCCATTGTAGTTGCCCGTTACATCGCCCACATATCCGCGGGCATAATCTACCTCGATGCCGTCCTTGCCCAAGCGCGTCTTCAGGCCATCGAGAGGCGAAATCTCGCGCTGTACCTTGAGCGAAGAAGAGCCTCCGCCTACGGTCATCATCTTGATGGCATTCTCGCCTACTACCAGCACGCGCTTAGCCTTCTGGGTGTTGATAGGGAGCACATTGTTCCTGTTCTGGAGCAATACGATGCCTTCCTCAGCAATCTGTCTGGCAGCTGCATAATGGCTCTCGGAACAGAGGAAACCATGAGGGCGGTTCGGATTCATCGTGGTGCGATAGAAGAGGCGCAATACGCGGCGCACCTTATCGTCCAGCTCCTTCTGGGTGAACTTGCCTTCCTGTATGGCCTTCATGTAAGGCATGGAGAGATAATAGTTGTCGTAGGCATTGGTAGCGCCCATCGTAAGACCGTCTGTCCAGGTGCCGAACTCCATATCCAGCCCATTCTTTACAGACTGCTCCAGGTCGTGGGCACCGCCCCAGTCGCTTACCACGACACCATCATACTTCCAGTCGCCCTTCAGAATCTTGTTCAGGGTCCACTGGTTGTGGCAGTTGTGCTCATTCTTATATAGGTTGTAGGCTCCCATGATACCCCATGTCTTACCCTTCTCAACAGCCGCCTTGAAGGCAGGGAGATAGATTTCGTGGAGAGCACGGTCGCTGACGATTACGTTGACCTGATGGCGGTATTCCTCGTCGTTGTTCAGGCAATAGTGCTTTACGCAGGCTGATACACCCTTAGACTGCAATCCCTGGATATACGGCACAACCATGATGCTTGCCAGGAACGGATCTTCGCCCATATACTCGAAGTTGCGGCCGTTGAGAGGCGTGCGGTAGATGTTGACGCCAGGACCCAGAATCATGTCCTTGCCGCGATACAGGGCTTCTTCGCCCAATGCTTCGCCATAGATGCGGCTCATCTGCGGATTCCATGATGCGGCAAGACAGGTGAGGGCAGGGAAGGCTACACAGGAGTCGTTGGTCTGACCAGCCTGTTCCCACTCATCCCACAATACGTCAGGACGCACTCCGTGAGGTCCGTCATCCGTCCAGAAGTCAGGAAATCCCAAGCGTGGTACACCGGCTGATGAAAACTTGCTCTGAGCATGGATGATGCGTATCTTCTCTGCCAGCGTCATGCGGGAGATGGCATCATCGATGCGCTGCTCTACCGGCTTGGTCTGGTCGAGATAGACTGGCAATTGTCTGGTAGTCTGCTGTGCCTGAGATGGAGCGATGGCTGCAACCGACAGGACACATGATAAAATGAACTGTTTCATAAGTATGAATATTTATTATGGTTTGTTTATTTCTTGCAGTTGTTTGTTTTGCACACCGCCTCTCACGTTTTTTTGTGCGTTTAGGCGTATATGCTCATTCATCTACAAAATTACTAAATAAATAATGAAAAAATGGTGGGTGATAAGTGAAAAGTGGATGGGTGTAAAAATAGAACTTTTGTAAACCGCTGATAGTTAGGGAAATAAATGTGTTGTAGTGCGAATGAAAAGTGGCAGAGTGTGAACACTGAAAAATACTGATGTAACTTTTTAAGGGTGTTCCAGCCTCATTTCCTTTATTTTAAGCCATCCACTTTCATGTAGTTGTTAGAGACTACTAAGTGTTTGAAAATTAACAATATAGATTATTTTATAAAAGTTTTCTTTCCACTTATCTGTTGAAGGTGCTAGGAATTATCAAAAAATCATATTATATTTGCAAACGAAAACACGGCTTAACGCATTTTTAGAAAATGCACAGCCGCACAGTCTTAAACATTATTATAATAGAGTGAACTAACAAACAGATATTTTTCTAAACTAATAATCGAATATGAAAACAAAAAGTCTATTGCTGGCGACTGCATTATTGATGTCGACGTCAGCGCTCGCACAGAAAAACACCTTCAAGGGTGTCGTGTTGGATGACCAGGGTGAACCAGTTATCGGAGCCACCGTACAGGTTAAAGGCGTCAAGGGTGCCGGTGCAATTACCGACCTTGATGGTAACTTTGTCATCGATGCAGATGCTAACCAGACCTTGGTTATCACCTACATTGGCTACAAGGATGCAGAGATCCGTCCTTCAGCCAACATGAAGATTACTCTGAAACAAGACGACAAAGCTTTGGACGAAGTGGTTGTTGTAGGTTACGGTGTTCAGAAGAAGAGCGTGGTAACAGCTGCCATCGCCAAAGTGAGCACCGAAGATTTGGCTGGCAAGAGCCCAGTGCGTGTTGATAACGCATTGAAGGGTCTGGCAGCCGGTGTCAACGTAACCTCTTCATCGGGTCAGCCTGGCGCATCTCCTAAAGTTCGTATTCGCGGTACAGGTACTATCAACAATTCAGATCCTCTCTATATCGTGGACGGTATGCCTATCGAGGGTGGTTTGGATTACTTGAACCCAAGCGACATTGAGAGTATAGAGGTGTTGAAGGATGCCGCATCAGGTGCTATCTATGGAGCCCGTGCTGCCAATGGTGTAGTACTTGTTACCACCAAGAAGGGTAAGATGGGCAAGGCACAGATCAACTACAATTTCTCTTACGGCTGGCAGAGCGCATGGAAGAAGCGCGATGTAACCAGCGCTACCGATTATGCAATCCTTCAGAATGAGCGTGCCTTAAACGGCGGTCAGGCTCCTATCTATGCCGATCCTTACAACCTGACCGACAGCAACGGAAAACCTATCAAGGGCTTTGGTACCGATTGGCAGGACCTGGTATTCAATGACAATGCGCCAGTGCAGAATCATGAGGTATCTATCAGTGGTGCATCAGAAAAAATCAACTACTATCTCTCTATGGGCTATTATAAGCAGGAGGGTATCGTAGGCGGTAACTACGGACAGAGCAACTATGAGCGCCTCTCCCTCCGCTCTAACAATATATATAATGTGATGGATGCATCGAAGGAGCGCAACTTCCTCAACAAGCTCGATGTAAACGTCAATATGGCCTATACACGTGTCAAGAGTACTGGTATCGATGCCAACTCTATCTATGGTTCTATCCTCGGCAGTTCGCTCTATCTGGCGCCTACATTGGCTCCTACGGTGACAGACCCGGCAATGGTTAAGAAGTATTATGATACCTATGAGGATCCTAATACATACGATGCAGAAGGAAATATTACCGGCAAGCGCAATGCCTATGAATTGCTGCGTGATGCCAATGGCAATTATTATACAATCCCTGGTATGGAAGGTACCTATCAGGAGATGAACAACCCACTGGCCATGTTGAGCATTCCTGCTGCCAAGAACTGGTCGCACAAGTTTGTGCCTAAGTTCTCTATCGACCTGCAATTGTGGGATAATCTGAAGTATCACTTCACTTACAGTGCCGACCTCAGCTTCTGGGGAACAGACAGTTATGTGGCTTCCAAATACTATCTCTCTGGCAATAATAAACGAGAGCATACTGAGGCCTATAAGAGTTCAGACAAGGGCATCAACTGGCAGGTGGAGAATACCCTGACCTATGACAAGACCATCGGCAAACATAGCTTTACTGTAGTGCTGGGCCAGAGTGCGATGAAGAACAAGAGCGACTATTTGAATGGTAGCCGTTGGAACCTTGTGAATGTAAACAAGCCTTCTATCGACTTCGCTACCGGCAACTATGAGCAGACCATCGTGAAGGATGCTGACGGAAAGATCATTTCTGTAGGTGCGCCTCAGATTCAGCATAGCGTATCGGGCGGTAACAACGTGGTACATGCCATCTCTTCACTCTTTGGCCGTTTGAGCTACAATTACGATGAGAAATATATGCTCCAGGCTACAATCCGCCGAGATGGCTCAAGCCGTTTCGGACCATCTCATAAATATGGTACCTTCCCATCAGCTTCTGTTGGTTGGAACATCATGAACGAGAAGTTTATGGAGGGCACCCGCAACTGGTTGAGCAACCTCAAGTTCCGTGCCAGCTGGGGTAAGAATGGTAATGATAATATCGGAGACTTCCGCTATACCGTATTGACAGCCATGGGCAACAACGTGCTCTTCGGTAAGGATGCCATCAAGTTTAATGGTTCTAAGGCGAATGCAACAGCCAATCCAGACTTGAAGTGGGAGGAGAGTGAGCAGACTGATATCGGTTTCGACTTCGGATTCTTCGGCAGTGCATTGACCTTCAGTGCCGATTACTATGTGAAGAAGACCAACGGAATGCTGATTACGATGCCAATTCCTAGCTATGTAGGCGAGACAAAACCTATCGGCAATGTGGGTGATATGAAGAACTCGGGTCTTGAATTCGAACTCGGCTATAAGTGGAATGTATCAGATGCCCGCTTCCATGCAAAGGCAAATGTTACCTATCTGCACAACGAACTGACCAATTTGGGTAATGATACTGGTTTCATAGATTTGGACACCTTCCAGGGCATCTTTGGCGGTGGTACACGCGGTAGCAACGGCCAGCCATTCCCTTACTTCTATGGTTACAAAACAGCCGGAGTCTTCCAAAATATGGCAGAGGTTCAGGCTTATGTCAACAAGGACGGCGAGATGATTATGCCAAATGCCAAGCCGGGTGATGTACGCTTCGTAGACGTAGATGGAGATGGAGCAATCAGTCCGGACGACCGCACCAATATCGGTAACGGTACACCAAAATGGACCTTCGGTTTCAACCTCAATGCAGAGTGGAAAGGCTTCGACCTCAACCTCTTCCTGCAGGGTGTAACAGGCAATAAGGTGTTTGATGCTACCTATCGTACAGACGTATTCTCTGGCAACTTCCCTTCTTGGATGCTCGACAGATGGACGGGCGAGGGTACCAGCAACAAGTATCCTATCCTGAAGAACGGTGATGCTACCAACTGGCAGGTTTCAGACCTCTATATCTGCGATGGCTCTTACCTCCGTGTAAAGAACCTCTCACTGGGTTATACCTTGCCAAAGCAGCTTACACAGAAGTTGTCTATCAGTCACTTGCGTTTCTACGTGATGGCAGAGAACCTGATTACCTGGACCAAGTATTGGGGCTTCGACCCTGAAATCTCATCAGGTGGTACTTCTCTCGGTGTAGACTATGGTGTATATCCACAGGCTCGCACCTACACCATCGGCGTAAACCTTTCATTCTAAAATAAGAACCTTTAAAATAAAGACTATTATGAAGACAATAAAATATATAGCTTTAGGAGTGTTGGCAACCAGTATGACACTGGTAAACACATCTTGCAGCGACAGTTTTCTAGAGGTGGAGAACCCATCAGGTGAAAACCTCGAAGAATATTATACCACAGATGCCCATATCAATGAGGCTCTGAATGCGGCTTACGATCCTATCCACTGGCCAGACTGGGGATTGGGACAGTATAATGCTCTCAATATCGATGCCGAGATAATGGGCGATAACTTCTGGGTAGGCGGTTCCAACAAGACCGATATGCAGAACTGGCACATGCTGGCCAATTATGAAGCAAATGCTAATAATACGCTGAGTTCACTCTGGACCGTGGATTATTCAGGTATCAAGCGTTGTAATGACCTCTTGAAGTATATTCCTTGGGCAGAGGCAAATTTGACCGAGAAAAACAAGGCATCTTATGAGATGCAGGGCAGAGCACTGCGTGTATACTTCTACAACAATCTGTGGCATTACTTCGGCAATATACCGTTCTATCTTGAGAACCTTTCAAGTCCTTATACTGCTCCTCAGTTGAAAGCTGATGAGGTTTACAGCCAGCTTATTGTCGAGCTGGAATCCGTAATCGATTCTAAGGTCTTGCCAATGCGCTGGGATGACAAGAACTGCGGTCGTATGTCGCAGGCGATGTGTTACATGATGTATGCCGAGATGGTGATGTATCAGAATGATAAGGCACGCTATCCTAAGGCATTGCAATATATGCAGGAAATCATCGGCGATACAGGCAATTATGGCCTCGTAGACGACTTTGCCTCTATATGGAAGGAGAGTGGAGAATGGTGCAAGGAGAGCATCTGGGAAGTAAACTATGAGGATGGTAACAACGAGCGTGGATGGAATTCTCCTTTTGCTATCGGTGGTACCGTATTGCCAACCTTGATTTCTCCAAACTCTTGGCCAGGTGGCGACGGTTGGGACAAAGGTGGTGACGGTTGGGGATTCTTGCCGGTAAGACAGGAAACCTACGATATGTATGGTACTGGCGATAAGCGCCGTGATGCAACCATCTGGGATGTTCGTGGTGTAGAGTATACAGAGCGCTATCAGGATACTCATCTCTGGCTGGCTAAATATCGTCCATTCACAGAAAATAATGCGGATGCAGGCTTTGATAACAACCTGAATTATAACAATAACCTCCGTGTTTATCGCGTAGCAGAAGCTTATCTCAATGCTGCAGAACTGTTGCTTGAGACTGGTGGTGATGCTGGCTTGGCAAAGGATTATGTGAATAAAATCCGTCGTCGTGCTGGAATCGCAGAGCTTGGAGCCGTAACTCTGGATGATGTTATCAATGAGCGCCGCTTGGAGTTTGTAGGCGAGGGTAAGCGTTACTTCGACCTCGTTCGCACAGGCAAGGCTGCCAGCGTATTGGTGCCAGATGAGTATGGCTATCGTACCAATTCTTGGACAGAATCTAAGAAGTATATCCCAATTGCTCAGGCTGAGCTTGACTCTGATCCTGCTTTGGTACAAAATAATTATTAACGTTAAGAATCCAACAATATGAAAAAGATATTTCGAAATATGGCTTATGCACTGTTCGGCGGACTGATGCTCGGTGCATGTTCAGCAGAAGAATTCTCTGGTGCCAATGGCGAATTGCCTGATATTGTAGATTATGCAGACAAGTTTAATATTGCTGTTGATCAGGAAACGAATACCGCTAAGTTCTCTTTCGATGGAACCAGTGGTGTTACACCGGTTTGGGTAATAGATGGAGCTTATTCTTCAGAATTCAATCTCTCTAAGTACTATCGCAAGAAGGGAACATACGATGTAGAGTGCTTCGTGAAAAACCGTAATGGTATCAGCAAGGAATCTGTTCGGAAACTGTTCTCTATCGAAAAGACTAAGATGAATGGTTTTGGCGGTTTTGTAGAGGACAGCGAGTTTAATCTCTTCAAGAAAATTACCTTCCCTGAAAAACCTTCTGCTGGCTATTATGCTCCAGGATGGAGCCAAATTGCTGACCCGGTTTGTAGCTATATCAAGGGATGCTATACATTGAAGCTCCCTGAGGCAACTACCGAACGTTGGCAAGCTCAGGTTCCTTTCACCAACTTAGGTATCTCTACTTCTGCCGACAAGCACTACGATTTCTCTGTCATCTTGACATCTGCCAAAGGACATAATGCCGTTAAGGTGAAACTTTGTGATTCTGGAGAAGGTGGTGACAACATCATCCTTTTCGATTCCAAGGATGCAAATACAAAATTGGAAGCAGGTGAGCCTAAGTGTATTTATGGTTCAGACCTCGAAGGCAAGGACATCAATAACTTGAAGATTGTATTCGACTTTGGTGGTAATGCTGCTGATGACGAAATCATAATAGAGAGCCTGGTATTGAAAGATCATGCCAACGATGACGGTACTGTGGTTCCTGTAGAATTGAAGGTGCCATTCGACTACAATACAGCGGGCAACCTTTGGAAGGATATTGATGCCAACAAGTCATTTACCGAGGAAACTTGGTATGGTGATGCTTCTTGGGCACAGATTGATGTAACTCCTGTTATCAAGCATGAGGGAAGCAAGCACATCATTATCGTGCCTTGTGAAACTCCTGCTGAGCTATGGCACGCACAGTGGAAAATGCTTGGTATTCCAGTATCTGCCAAAGCTGATAGCAAGATTGATTTCTCTTGCAAGGTTACCACTTCTGCTCCATTGCCAATGATGACATTGAAACTTTGTGATGACGCTAATGATGGAAACCTCTTCTTCCAGGAGTCTACTGATGTTAAAGGCGAATACGTCTTCCGTTATGAGAACCAACCAAACAGTACGAAAGAAGCTGATGGCGGCCCTCAGGATATGAGCAAGATGAAACTCGTCATCGACCTTGCTGGTGCTCCTAAGGATGCTGAGGTAACAATCAGCGACATTGTTTTGATTGTGAAATAGGCTTTAGGTTTATAGGTTTTGTAGGTTTATTATTGAATTAAACAGGAGCTGCTCCTATGAATAAGTAGGAGTGGCTCCCTTTCTAAATTTTAAATGACATGAAATTCTTGAAAATATTTTCCTTCCTTCTCTCGCTTATGCTGCTTTCTTGCAGCAGCAGCTCTTCTGACGGCGATGGAGAGGTGACGATATCCTGCTCTCCTACGAGCATAGATGTTCCTGCTAAGGGCGGTACTTATAAAATCATGATTGTGGCTTCTGAAGGAGGCTGGGAGGCGAGAGCATCCTTCCCTGGAGAAGGTCCTACGGCAAATGTATACCCTTGGTTTAAAGTGAGTGCCAGTGGTAATAACAAAGCTACGGGTATGGTAACTGTAGATGTTGAAGAGAATAAATCGTCTGTAGCTCTTGACGGAAGTGTCGAGATTTCATTAGAGGATAAGAAGGTATCGGTGCCAGTGCATCAGGCTGGAAAACAGGTCACTCCTATTGAAGGGGGCGAAATGGTGATTCCTGAGGGGTACAAACTGGTCTGGAATGATGAGTTCAATGAAGGCTCTGGGTTGAATAGTACCGACTGGCGCCATGAGGTGCAGAAGGCGGGCTGGGTGAATAATGAACTTCAGAATTATGCGAACGGCTCTGCTGATGGTAAGCGTGTAACAGAAATTGCTGATAACCGGCTTTATATCAACTGTTTCAAGGGCAGCAACGGCAAGATTTATTCGGGTCGCGTATATGCTCACGAAACCCAGGGCTGGCTTTACGGTATCTTCGAAGCTCGCATCAAATTGCCTAAAGGTAAGGGCACATGGCCTGCTTTCTGGATGATGCCTTGCAACAATGATTTCGGAGCAAATCCTTGGCCTAAATGTGGCGAGATTGATATTATGGAAGAGGTAGGCGTTAATCCTAACTATACTTCTTCTTCGCTCCATACAGAGAAGTTTAATCACGTGATGGGAACCCAGATTACCAAGGAACGTCTGACTGCGGGTGCTGAAGACGGTTTCCACGTTTATCGCCTGGAGTGGACTCCTGATTATATCAAGACCTATGTGGATGGTAAGGAACTGCTCAATTTCAACAATGACGGTAAAAATGATGTGGGTTCATGGCCTTTCAATAAACCATTCTATGTTATCCTCAACCTGGCTTGGGGCGGTGATTGGGGCGGCATGAAGGGTGTTGACGAAAGCGCCCTCCCTGTTCAGATGGAAGTGGATTACGTGAGAGTATTCCAGAAAAAATAAGGTTTGATTTTTTTAACTATATAAATAATAAGGTCTTAGGATAAGTCGTATCTGCACTTACTCCTAAGACCTTTTTCTTTTGTTCCAATTTTGCTCTTTTTATTGTCTTTTTCTGCTTTTCTTGCTTACAATTTGCTCATTTCGAATAAAAGTTATAATTTTGCAGTTGAATTTCAAAAATCAGGAAAATAGAATGAAACAGAATAATAGTAATTTATTATATCATCTAGTGGCTTTTATCACCGTAGCCATCTGGGGAACTACCTTTGTATCTACCAAGGTGCTGATGTTGAACGGACTTTCGCCAGCACAGATCTTTACGCTCCGTTTCAGTATCGCATACATGATGATGCTGATGGTGAATCATAAGCGGATGTTTGCTGATAGCTGGAAAGATGAGTTTAAAATGGCGATGCTGGGTATTACGGGCGGTTCACTCTATTTCCTGAGCGAGAACGAGGCGATGAATTATACCACAACAACCAATACTTCGCTCATCGTATGCTCCTGTCCGCTCTTTGCTACCTTGCTGGTACGTCTGGTTTATCGCCATTCTTCGCGTATCAACATGATACAGCTGTTGGGCTCTCTGCTTGCTTTTGTAGGTATGATTATCGTGGTGCTGAATGGCAGATTCGTGCTGCATCTGTCGCCTGTAGGTGATGCCTTGGCTTTTACGGCATGTATGAGCTGGGCTGTCTATTCGCTCCTGATGAAATCGGTATCGGGCGATTATGGCGCAGCTTTTATTACCCGCAAGGTCTTCTTCTATGGTGTGCTTACCATCTTGCCTTATTATCTTATTATCCCTGGGTGGCCGGCATGGGATGTGTTTATGAAGCCTCAGGTGGTGGGTAATCTCTTGTTCCTGGGCTGTTTGGCATCCATGATATGTTTCCTTACCTGGAACTGGTGTATCTCTAAGTTGGGTGCCGTGAAAGCTACCAACTGGGTTTATTTCAATCCTATCACCACAATAATTTTCGCCTCTCTGGTATTAGACGAAAAGATAACTCCTTACTTCCTGGCAGGTGCCTGCTGCATTCTGGCAGGTATGTATATTGCGGATAGAATGACGAAGTCGGAATAAAAAATGACGAAGGAGGAATTAAAAGAGGGTGTGTCATAAGTCACATCCCATACGCCCTGAAAGTTCAGTTATATAATATTTGTTTAGGTTTTTATTAGGCGTTCCGCCGGATTTACTGTCCGGCGGAGCGTTATGGAGATTTCTTATTCTTCGATGACTGAAATCTGCATAGAAACATCCTCTTTTGGGCGATCGCCACGCAATGTTTCGCAGTTCTGAATCTTTTCTACGATGTCAAGTCCTTCCTCTACTTCACCGAAAACGGTGTATTGGTTATCGAGGAAAGGTGTTCCGCCTATTTCTGTATAAGCCTTCTGCTGCTCCTCGGTAAACTTAGGATAGCCCTGCTCCTTGCAGCGCTTCTTGGTTTCATCCACCAGTTCGTCCTGGAGTTTCATCAGCCCCTCACGGTCGCGGTTGCGGCGGAAGTTCATGATTTCTTCATGATGTTCCTTGGCAAGCTGGTTGAAGATGTTCTGTTCCATCTGCATGCCCATCTGCTTTTCCATCTGCTTCAGTTCATTCTGCTTGTAGGTCTTTCCCCATACAATATAGAACTGGCTACCGCTGCTCTCGCGTTCTGGGTTTACCTCATCTCCCAAACGGGCTGCGCTCAAGGCACCACGCTTGTGGAAAAGTTGTGGATAAACGAACTCGGCAGGGATGGTATAGTCAGGACCACCTGTGCCCAGCAGCTTGCCTTTAGGAGCGCCTTTGCTGTCTGGATCGCCGCCTTGAATCATAAAATCCTTGATGACACGATGGAAGAGAGTGCCATCGAAATATCCCTCCTTTGCCAACTTCAAGAAGTTGTCACGATGCTGAGGTGTCTCGTCGTAGAGGCGCACCTTGATGTCGCCCTCTGATGTCTTTATCAATACTTTTGCCATAATAATTTATAATCAGTATATGTCGTAATCAGTATGTTTTTTTACCTTTTTACTTTTTTACCTTTTTACTTTTCGTAATACTCATTCCACTCCTTCATAGCCTCCTGCCAGTCGGTCTGTTCACCGCTGGCTACGGCTTCCTTCTGTCTCTCTGCCTCGTCGCGAGCCTTATCTCGGGCACGTTTTGCCTTCATTGCCTCTATGGTGGCATCGTCGAGAATCTGAATGGCGCCACGCTTGATGGCTGCCTGCAACTCCTCTTCTCCGAAAGCCTTGCCAGGCTCATTGAAGTCAGAGATATTGAATTCATAATCCACACGAAGGTCGTGGCGTATCATTTTCTGTTGTAAACGGTTGCCTGCGTTTTTGAGTCGCAGCAACTTGCCGATTTCCTTGATTTCTCCTGCTGAGTATTTGTTTCTTCCCATTAATATGATTTGATATTATTATTTTTGCGTGCAAAATTAAGCATAATCCTCGACAAAACCAAGAAAAGTTTCAAGGAATTCACAAAAGAATCCCTTTCTCCCTTTACTTTCTTGCCCTTTTTACCCTTTTACCTTTTTACTTTTAAATCACTTCCATGCCTTCTTCTGGTTCAGTTCTATCAGACGGTCGAATTCAAAGTCGGCTTTGATTTTATCCAATATTCTCTTTACGATGATATTCATCACGCTTCCTTTGCTGTAGTTGGCTGAGCACATGAAGTTTACCCGTCCCTCCTTGACAAGCTGGCAGGCAGTCTTCTGTTTATCCTCGTTATCATATACTGCAATCGAGTGGCCGCCATGTTCCTTTACCATCTTCATGCAAGGCACATCGGTTTCTCCATCTCCGAAATATATCATTCGGGGGAAAGGGATAGGTCGCTTTTCGTCGGGGATATACTGGTTCACTCTTCTGTTGTCGCTCACCTGTTTGATACCCTTGTTGATTTTGAAGAGGAATTGCGTCTTGGTAGTATAGTCTACGGCTACGGCTGGCCAATAGGCGATTCCCTCCTTATTGTAGAGAAAGGAGCAGGCGTAGATGTTCTCAAATTCCTGGGCGATAGGTGTGCCCTCTATCATCTCCTTCAGTCCCGAGGAGTTGATGTAGTGCTTTACGTCCAGTCCGATGCTGTTGCCATATTCATTCACGAGCGAAAACCATTGTTTTACGCCGCGGAACAGTTCTACATCCTTGCCGAATTTCTGAAAAGATTCCCGGGTGAGCGAGATATTGTTCTTCTTGGCTTCGTCGAGCATCAGATACATATAGGTCAAAATGCCGTTGGCATCCTTACCCTCTGCAAACTTTCTGTTTTTCTCCCAGAACTCGTCTTTTGTCTTGCCTGTAGCCTGTATGAATCCAAACTCCTGCATATTGCCCGGCGACAGTGTGCCGTCGAAATCATAAACCAGCGCTACCTGTGGTCTCTTCTTTGCCATATCTCGTTCTCCTTTCTTTTATATTTACCCTAAACTGTCTATCTCTTTCGGGAATGTTTTTCTCCCTTAATTTGCAAATATACATAATTTTCAGCGAATTAGCAAACTATTGGGATATAAAAAAACATAATGAAACAAAAAAGGCGTACAAAACTCATTTCTGAGCATTGTACGCCTTTTTTATAATATTAATCTGTATTACTTAACCTCTTCGAAGTCAGCGTCTTGTACGTCCTGAGCGCCATCATTTCCGCCCTGTGCCTGCTGACCACCCTGAGCACCCTGAGCACCTGCCTGCTGGCCGCCCTGATACATCTGCTGAGAAGCAGCCTGCATGACGGTGTTCAAGTTGTTCATAGCTGAATCGATAGCTGCAACATCACCTGCCTTGTGAGCATCCTTCAACTGCTGCAAAGCCTGCTCGATACCTGGCTTCTTGTCTGCAGGAATCTTATCACCGTTATCCTTCAGGAAGTTCTCGGTGGTGAAGATCATGCTGTCAGCCTGGTTCATCTTGTCAATCTTCTCGCGCTCAGCCTTATCAGCAGCAGCGTTCTGCTCTGCCTCAGCCTTCATGCGGTTAATCTCGTCCTCGCTCAAGCCAGATGAAGCTTCGATGCGGATGCTCTGCTCCTTACCGGTAGCCTTATCCTTAGCTGATACGTTCAAGATACCGTTGGCATCGATATCGAAGGTAACCTCAATCTGAGGAACACCACGGCGAGCTGGAGCGATACCTGTCAGGTTGAACTGACCGATGCTCTTGTTCTGAGCTGCCATTGGACGCTCACCCTGCAATACGTGGATGGTAACCTCTGTCTGGTTATCAGCTGCTGTAGAGAATACCTCGCTCTTCTTGCAAGGGATAGTTGTATTGGCATCGATGAGCTTAGTCATCACACCACCCATAGTCTCGATACCGAGAGTCAATGGAGTAACGTCGAGCAATACGATGTCACCAACACCCTCTTCCTTGTTCAGAATGGCACCCTGGATAGCTGCACCTACTGCAACAACCTCATCTGGGTTAACACCCTTAGAAGGCTCCTTGCCGAAGTAGTTCTTAACGAGTGTCTGAACGGCTGGGATACGGCTTGAACCACCAACCAGGATAACCTCGTCGATATCTGATGTAGAGAGCTTAGCGTCACGAACGGCATTCTGGCAAGGTACCAAGCAAGCCTGAATCAGGTTGTGAGCCAACTGCTCGAACTGTGCACGGGTCAAAGTCTTAACCAAGTGCTTTGGCATACCGTCAACGGCTGTGATGTATGGCAAGTTGATTTCGGTAGATGTAGAGCTTGACAACTCAATCTTAGCCTTCTCAGCAGCCTCCTTCAAACGCTGCATAGCCATAGGGTCCTTGCGGAGATCTACGCCTTCTTCAGCCTTGAAGCCATCAGCCAACCAGTTGATGATTACCTGGTCGAAGTCATCACCACCCAGGTGAGTATCACCATTGGTAGAAAGTACCTCGAATACGCCGCCACCGAACTCCAGAATAGAGATATCGAATGTACCACCACCCAAGTCGAATACGGCAATCTTCATATCCTTGTTAGCCTTGTCAACACCGTAAGCCAAAGCTGCGGCTGTAGGCTCATTTACGATACGCTGAACGTTCAAACCTGCAATCTGACCAGCCTCCTTTGTAGCCTGACGCTGTGAGTCAGAGAAGTAAGCAGGAACTGTGATTACAGCATCTGTAACCTCCTGTCCGAGATAATCCTCTGCAGTCTTCTTCATCTTCTGGAGAACCATTGCAGAAATCTCCTGTGGAGTATACTTGCGACCCTCGATTTCAACACGTGGATAACCACCCTCGTTTACTACTGTGTAAGGCATTGCCTCAGCCTCTTTCTGGCTCTGAGTGTATGTCTCACCCATGAAACGCTTGATAGAATATACTGTGTTCTTAGGGTTTGTGATGGCCTGACGCTTAGCAGGATCACCTACCTTGCGGTCACCATCCTTAACGAAACCTACTACTGATGGAGTAGTACGCTTACCTTCACTGTTAGCGATTACAACTGGTTCGCTACCTTCGAAAACGGCAACACAACTGTTTGTGGTACCCAAGTCAATTCCAATTACTTTTCCCATAATTATATCTTTTTTTATTTTTATCGTTATTAATATGTTATTTATCTCATGAACTTGCTGGCTAATGGAAGTCTGCCGAAGATATGCATCTGTCGGGAACCTCTATATTCAGCGTTCACGCTTTCCGTCATAACAAAGCATGTGCCAAGGGATTGTAAAATTTAAAGTGGCTGACAAGGTGTCAGATAATGCTGACAAAATAAAAGGAATCAAGATATGGGAGGCGATAAAATGTCGCATTCTCCCTATCTTGATTCCTGTAATATGATTGAGAAATCTTTCTTTTCAGATAAAGCTCCTATATATAATAAGGTGTGAAACCTTATCTGGCTTTATTTCTGTTCCTTAGCAGCAAGTGCTTCGCGAACCTTAGCTTCCAGTTCATCGAGAAGTTCAGGGTTATCCTTGAGCAATGCCTTGCAGGCATCGGCACCCTGTCCGAGTTTAGAACCGCCATAGCTATACCAGCTGCCGCTCTTTTCGATGATATCGTTGGCTACAGCCAGACCGAATACCTCGCCGGCACGGCTGATGCCTTCGCCAAACATGATGTCGAACTCAGCCTTGCGGAAAGGAGGAGCCACCTTGTTCTTTACTACCTTTACGCGAACCAAATTACCTACTACCTCATCGCCGTCCTTGATGGCTGTTGCCTTGCGGATATCCAAACGCACTGATGCATAGAACTTCAATGCATTACCACCGGTGGTTGTCTCTGGGTTACCGAACATTACACCAATCTTCTCGCGCAACTGGTTGATGAAGATGCAGGTAGTGTTGGTCTTGCTGATGGTAGAAGTGAGTTTGCGGAGAGCCTGACTCATCAATCGAGCCTGAAGACCTACCACATTGTCACCCATATCGCCTTCGATTTCCTTCTTAGGAGTCAAGGCGGCAACAGAGTCAACAACTACGATGTCTACAGCAGCAGAACTGATCAGCTGGTCTGCAATCTGCAACGCCTGCTCACCATTATCTGGTTGTGAAATCCACAAGTTATCAACATCAACGCCCAATTTAGCCGCATAGAAACGGTCGAAAGCGTGCTCTGCATCAATGAAAGCAGCGATACCGCCAGCCTTCTGCGCCTCTGCGATGGCATGGATAGCCAATGTTGTCTTACCAGAAGATTCCGGACCGTAAATCTCGATGATACGTCCCTTAGGATAACCGCCTACGCCCAGTGCATTGTCGAGAGCGATACTGCCTGTAGGGATAACTTCGATGTTCTCAACGTGCTCATCTCCGAGTTTCATGATAGAGCCCTTACCGAAGTCCTTTTCTATCTTAGCCATGGCTGCCTGAAGAGCTTTCAGTTTGCCTTCATTGGGATTCAATTTTCCCTCTTGCATTTCTTTTGCCATATCTTATTTAGTTTAAAGTTTAGTCGATTTCCAAATCGCCATCAAACACCTCGTGCCATGGCAATCCCTGCTTGTTGAGCTGCTCCATGAATGGATCTGGGTCGAACTCCTCTACGTTCCAAACGCCTGGTTTCTTCCAGATGCCCTTGAGGAACATCATGGCACCAATCATGGCTGGCACACCGGTGGTGTAGCTTACGCCCTGCATACCGGTTTCGTTGTAAGCCTCCTGGTGCTTGCAGTTGTTATATACGTAATAGGTGCGCTCCTTGCCGTCTTTCTTGCCACGGATGCGGCAACCGATAGATGTTTCGCCGTCATAGTTCTCGCCGAGATCCTGTGGGTTAGGCAATACGGCCTTGAGGAACTGCAGAGGAACAATCTTCACCTTGGCTGTCTTGCCTGAACCGTCTGCCAATGGAGCCTCGTATTCGATTTCGTCGATGCGGCTCATGCCGAGGTTCTGGATGCAGTCGAGGTAGGTGAGATACTGCTGACCGAAGGTCATCCAAAAGCGTGCCTCCTTGATGGTAGGGTAGTTCTTCACCAGGCTCTCCAACTCCTCGTGGTGCATCAGATAGCTCTCGCGAGGACCGATGTTAGGGTAGGTGAGAGGCTTGTGGATAGAGAGAGGGTCGGTTTCAATCCATTCGCCATCCTTATACCAGAGTCCCTTCTGGGTAATCTCGCGGATATTGATTTCTGGGTTGAAGTTGGTTGCGAAAGCCTTGTGATGGTTACCGGCGTTGCAATCCACGATGTCGAGCACCTCAATCTCATCGAAGTGATGCTTGGCTGCATAAGCGGTGAAGATGCCTGATACACCTGGGTCGAAACCGCAGCCGAGGATAGCGCAGAGACCAGCCTGCTCAAACTTATCCTTGTATGCCCACTGCCATGAGTACTCGAAGTGAGCCTCGTCCTTAGGCTCATAGTTAGCGGTATCCATATAGTTGCAACCGCAAGCCAGACAGGCATCCATGATAGTGAGATCCTGATAAGGCAAAGCTAGGTTGATGACAAGCTCAGGCTTGTAGCTATTGAAGAGAGCCTTCAACTGCTCAACGTCGTCGGCATCCACCTCAGCTGTCTGAATATCCATCTTGTAGCCCTTGGCATGGATATCCTTAACCAGCTTATCGCATTTTTCCTTGCGACGGCTAGCAATCATAAACTCGGTGAAAACGTCCTGGTTCTGGACGATCTTGAAGGCAGCCACGGTAGCCACGCCACCTGCGCCAATCATAAGTACTCTACTCATTTATAATTTTATTTTTTTATGTTTATTATTTTAAAGTTTATTTTATTTCATTTGCCGAAATCCCCAGGGCATTCATGAGTGAATAACCGAGAATCTCCTGTCTGAAGTTGCCGCCTGGCATGGGCTGCATGGCAAAGAGGGTGATGCGCTTGTCATCGTCATCTACCTTACGGAGTATCTCGCGGAGTCGGTCGTAAGCATCTCCATCCTCAGAATTTGGGATTACCATCACTCGCTTCACCTCCTTGGCGTTGCATACGGTGCGCGCCACATCTACGAGGAAGTCATCCTTACCTGCCATCTTCTCCTCTGTAGGATAAGAAGAGATGATGAATTCTCCGAGCTTATCATCCTTGAAAGCCTGAGCGTTCAGATCCTTCTCATAGTTGGCAGGGCGGAAGTTCTTCATCGCCATTGACTGCTTGTCGTGGATAAGCACAACCTGTGTCTCGTGCTCGCCCTCTCTCAGACCTCCGTCAAGGGCAATGCAGACTGCCCATTGTGCCATATCGGCTGGTTGGATGCGACGGTTAATCATTCGTTCGAAGTTGACTATCAGGTCGAAAGCCACTCGGTCGATATAGTCGGCATCAGCGATAATTACATTCTCGCTCCATTTTATGTTGTTTGTATCTAATGTATTCATTGGTGCAAAAATTAAGCAAACGAGCATGATGAAAGCTTGCTTTCAAATTGTCGAATGCAGATTATTTCTGCAAATTTACGAATAAATTTCGTAATTAAGGCATTTTGGAAATATAAAATAATAAAAAAGATAGTATTTTCATCATTTCTTCATTTGATGGAATACTATCTTCAGTATTTTATGTGATAATCCGGACTCTTCTTCTTTCTGTTCTCCGAAGTCTTTTATGCGATAATTTTCGCCAGATAATGTCCGGCGAGAACGGCGATAAGTCCCAGCGCCAGACTTCCGAAGAGATAGAGCATCATATAGACATAATTCTCCTCCTTCATCAGTCCTGCCCCCTCGTTCATAAAGGTAGAGAAGGTAGTGAATCCTCCGCAGAATCCCGTGGTAAGCAGCAGTTTGGCAGATGGCGACATCCATCCCCCTTCCCGCCAGTTCAATCCCGAGAGAAACCCGATGATGAGGCATCCCGCCACATTCACCGCCATCGTTCCGAAAGGAAAGGCAATCACCGTGCAGGATTGCACCAACTTTGATACCCAATATCTCATGCCGCCTCCGAAGAAGCTGCCGATGCTTACTATCAATACTTCTTTCATCTTCTTATCTCCTTATTTATAATGTATAATATATAATAACTTGTATGATATTTCCTTGTATATACTATCAGCCTTGCCGCTATTCTCTTTGAGTATGTTCTGCAATTCTTTCGAACGGCTTTTCAGTCCGTGCTAACTGATAGAACAATCTTAAGTTTGTTCCTCTCGGACAGAAAAGCCGCATAATCCTTTACATATCATTTCTCAAAATATGTGCTAATGGCTATGATAGGGATGTTTTCCATCCATTCTTGGTCTACATATCCTTTTGTATATCTTTCTTTTCATAACTGACTGGAATTTAAATATTTCTGTTGCAAATATACACTTTTTCGATGATAAAAACAAGTAAATTACACACATTTTCGATGATAACGAATGTTAAATCATACATTTTTTCGATGATAAGGTAGTAAAAAGAGAAGAAGAGCTGAAAAGTCTGAAAGCGGAACTGGCTGCATTGGACCGACAAATACAGCTTGAACTTGCGCCGCAGGTTGAGAAAGAAAGCAGAGAAGAAAACAAAGAAGCAACAAATAACGTAAAAACAGATGTCACTTCTAAAGGATTACGGATTAAAGATCCGTGCCAACAAGCAAGAATATATTGAAATCTGATAAACGCTTCGGTTATTATCGTTAAAGTTTGATAATATTGTTTTTTTTTTTGATTATTAAGATTTGAGTCTTACCTTTGCAATCGTTTTCACGCCTTACCTTAATTGGCGAATGCCGAGTGAGAAAGACGGGAAGGACAAGCATATTGGAAATGGCGTTTACAAGCGCACTTGGTTATACACACACTTGGATTCTATATAATATCAAAATAATATCTAATCAGGAGCAGAAATATACAAGGCAGTTATAGACCGCCCAATAGATTATTAAAATAGCAAACTTATTATCAGCTACATCAGAATAGTTCCATTAGTAGAATATAACGTATAGTAAAATTTCATAATTATCTTAGAGGTAACAAAGTGTATTCCACTACTGGCTTGGATAGGATGTTTTAGGAGTCCAGGACTGTTTGACTGAGTAGCTCGTACTGCACCAACGCCGTTTCCCTTATGTATGTGTTCAGTAGTTTATTTGGTCCGTATAGGTGCAACGGACATAAAGCGTAATTGCATGTATGGTTGAAATAAATCCATTATGTATTTAGTGCTATTAATTTTTTTAAGTCATGAGAAGAGAACTTTTGCTCTTATCTTGTTGCGTGGTCATCCCAAGCATTTGTAGTGCTCAAGAGAAGTCAGACACTACAATGGTAGAAAAGAAAGCAGAACGCAATGTGATGCTCAATGCATCCGATGCCAATGCACCTCGTTACATTCAGATAGGTCTTCCAAGTGAAGATGTAAATGTGTACGAGAACGGATTACCTGTCGTTTATTCTTCTTACATCCATCCTCTATCTGCTCATTGGAGAAGTGACGGAAGCTTGGCTGAAGTAGGATTGATGAACCCGCAGGAATCAGCCATAGCTACAGGAAACATTGCTTATTCAGTAAACAGTTTCAGTGACTTAGGCAGTAATACGTTCAAGGGTATTTTGAATTACAAAGGCAACCATTATGGTATGCATCAGTTTGATTTGAACGTTTCAGGACCTCTGGCTAAAGGCTGGACTTATGCCTTGAATATGTATCAAAACTTTGATCCAGGAACCTTTGACTTGAAGTTTACCAACTATAATGACCGTACCCAGATTTATAAGGGTGCCCTGACAAAGCATTGGGGAAACAGAGGTCAGTTGTCTTTTCTCTACAAGTTCTCAAACAGTCAGCGTATGGGTTCCGTAACCAGTTTTGCACCATTTATCTATCACACTGATGGTAATGTGACAGAATTGGATGGCTTTAAATTGGGTACATCTTCATATGTTCCAGCTTCTCAGAACTTCATGTACCGTGATATGAAGACAGGTGAAGTGAAAAACACTACTATCAATGATTGGAACAAGAACAAATCTCACGAATTTGCTGTATTATTCAAATGGGATTTAGGTAATGCATGGAACTTGGATACAAAGGCTAAATATACCTGGGTTGATGCTAACTATGCCGACTTTGGCGGCAGTTCCATCATGAATGTCAAAGATGGAAAGGTTGAGGGTAATACGAATACGTATTATGACAAGAATGGAAAGCTTTATACAGGTATGATGGATGGTCGAAGAATCTGGTTTCATACTGCAAAGGCAAAATCTTTCCTTCTCACCTCTGAGGTGATGAGAAACTATGGCCAGCATAATCTTAAAATAGGTCTCAACGAGTGGAACTTTGACTTAAACTACTGGTCTGCGTCAACACAATGGGATGCCAGTGTAAAGGAGTATCCAGAGTTTCTATCACATTCCACGGTTTCAGACCCGACTGCAAGAACAACTTATTATGGGTTCAATGAGATTTCTACAGACTATGCTATCGGTAATGAGAATAAGTTAGCAGGATATTTCACAGACGAATGGCGTCCTATTGAAAGCCTTCGTTTCTTCTATGGCGCACGCTTAGAGTGGTGTCGTATGTCTGTAGACCAGTTGCCTTATGCACGATTTGCAGACATGTATGTCGGTGCAACCAATGCAGACGGTGTAACCATTACACCACAGCACAGAACAAAGAATAAGCTCAATTATGCATTTACAGTTTCGGCTACATGGTCCTTTTATAAAGGTATGGGACTCACCGCTGACTTCACTCAAATGGAACGCTCTCCTCGCATGACAGATTATGCCAATATGGGACCGCAGGACCTGCGTCTCCGCATTCCATTGCTTCGTGGCGGTATATACTATCGCAATAAGTGGATTGATGTTACATCAATGATTACCTGGATTCAGAAGACGAACAATACAGACCAGCAGGATATAACCAAACCTGGCACTAGTATTTCAAAGACAACATCATTAAATTATAGCATTCAGACTGTTGGATGGACAACCAATGTGGAACTTGACCCTTTCAAGGGTGCGCATCTTCATGCCCTCTTTACCTATCAGAAGCCAACATACAAGGACTATTCTGTGACAGTAAAGTTTGATGATGGTGAGACAGCAGACTTAAACGCCACTGGTAACATTGTCAAGGAAATACCACAGATACTGATTGAGCTTGACCCAAGTTATACCTTTTACAAGGATAAGATGACAGTATGGGGCAGTTTCAGATATTTTGGAAAAACGTATGCTAACCTTTCAAATGCCCTTTGGTTTAACGGCCATTGGGAAACTTTCGCAGGTGTGAAATGGAATGCTACCAACAAATTATCATTCAACCTTGGTGTAGTCAACTTCCTGAACCAAAAAGGTGCCAGCGGTACAATATCCGGCTCAGAGCTTATTGGTTCGGAAGAAGCCAAGCGATTCAATGGCTACGTAATGTCCGGACGCTATCTTCGTCCTTTCACTGTTGAGTTTGGAGCAAGTGTAAAACTATAAATACCTATTGATTATGAATAAATTATGCAATTTTATGGTACTTTTTATGGCTTTGTCAGGTAATGTATATGCCCAGAAGACAGAACCATGGAATGACCCTTTGGTGAACAACATCAATCGTAACGAGCCTGTTTCTGATTTCTTCGGCTATGAGAATAAGGAACTGTCTGACAGAAATGACAAGACGCTTTCAAAGAGATTCTTGTCTATTGAAGGAAATTGGAAATTCAATTGGGTGCAGAATGCCAATGAGCGTCCTTTAGATTTCTATTCTCTCAATCTTGATGATTCTAATTGGGGTAAGATGCCAATTCCTGGATGTTGGGAGTTGAATGGCTATAGCGTGCCAGTCTATACCAACTATAGATATGAGTGGGAAAATGAATGGGAATCAAATCCTCCTTATGTGCAGGATCTTGGCAACTACGTCGGATCTTACCGACGTAAGATTGTAATTCCTGAGAATTGGAATGGTGACAATATCATACTGCATATCGGCGAATTTTCCAGCAATATCAACCTATATGTAAATGGAAAGTTTGTTGGATATGCTGAAGACAATAAGGTTGCTGCGGAATTTGACATCACTAAATATGTAGAACCAGGAAAAGAGAATCTGATAGCCATGCAGCTGATGAGATGGTGCGATGGCTCTTATTTTGAGGATCAGGACTATTGGAGACTTCGCGGTATTGCCAGAGAGAACTATATCTATGCTCAGCCGAAGTCACATATTAAGGACTTGAACGTAACCTCTTCCTTGTCCGATAATTATAAAGACGGTATCTTTGCCATTCATTTTTCTACAGAATCATGTGATGGAAAGAATGTTCTGGTAGAATTGATAGACAAGAAAACTGGCAATACGGTTTTTGAAAGAAAGCAGCAGTTACAGGGTGGCAGTTCAACGGTAGAGTCAACCATTCAGGATGTAGCCAAGTGGACAGCAGAAACACCGAATTTGTACACACTCAGAGCGACACTGATGGATGGAGATAAAGTATTGGAAGTCATTCGCCAAAATGTCGGTTTTAGAAAGATCGAGATCAAGGGAAAACAGCTCTTGGTAAATGGACAGCCTGTTCTTATCAAGGGTGTGAACCGTCATGAGATAGATCCTGATGGAGGATATGTTGTCAGTGTTGAGAACATGATTCGTGACATAAAGGTTGCCAAGCAATTAAACATCAATGCTATACGCACCAGCCACTATCCAAATGACCCACGCTGGTATGATTTGTGTGATGAATATGGTATTTATGTTATGGCTGAGGCAAATCTGGAAAGCCACGGAATGGGATTTGCTAAAGAGACCCTGGCCAAAAAAGAGTTGTTCAACAAGACACATATTGAGCGTAACATGCACAATGTGAAGGTTCTCAAAAACCATCCTTGTATCATTATGTGGAGTCTTGGTAACGAAGCAGGTTATGGTAAGAACTTTGAGGATGCCTACGATTGGGTAAAGGCATATGATAGTTCTCGTCCAGTACAATACGAAATGGCATGTTCAACAGGCAAGCATGATGAAACCCGTCCTGTTGAGTCATACGAGTTGGCTGGTCTGAAGGCTGGCAAGACTGACATTTTCTGTCCTATGTATGCTGATTACGACAGTTGTAGAGCATATCTGGAAAAGGACTATTGTGACAAACCTCTTCTTCAGCAGGAGTATGCCCATGCCATGGGTAATTCTATGGGTGGATTCAAGCAGTATTGGGATTTGGTCCGTCAGTATCCTCAGTATCAGGGTGGTTTTATCTGGGATTTTGTAGATCAGGGTCTGCGCGACAAGAGCAAGATAACTGGTAATCAGATCTATGCCTATGGCGGTGATTATGGTCGTTTCCCTATGTCTGACGAGAACTTCAACAACAATGGCTTGGTTAGTCCGGACAGAAGACCAAATCCTCATGCTTACGAAGTGAAATACTTCCATCAGAACATCTGGAGCAAACTTGAGAACAAGGTCAAGGGTACAGTCTCTGTATTCAACGAGAACTTCTTTGTTCCGTTGAATAACGTAAATCTCGTATATTCAATAGAGGTAGAGGGAAAAAGTATGGCAAACGGTTTAATCAACCTTGGCAAATACAATATTCTTCCTCAGACAAGCAAGACCATTGCAATTCCTGGATATGCAAAGATAGTTGCAGACAAGAAGTACAGAGGAAAGGAAAAGACACTGACTCTTTCGTACAAATTGAACAGTGATTCACTTCTTCTAAGTAAGGATGAAGAAATCGCCCACCAGCAGTTTGTGATTAGCGACTATAAGTTCCCTGTATTGAATTCCACTGAAACAGCCAAAGTCAAGGCTGTAGATCATGCCAAGTATCTCGTTCTTTCTGCCAATGGTGTGGATGTTACCATCAGTAAGGCAACAGGACTTGTTTCTTATTTGGATGTTGACAAAACACCTATGCTTGTAAGAGGATTTGATTTGACTCCAGACTTCTGGAGAGCATGCACAGACAACGATTTTGGTTCACATATGCCTACATTAAGTGCAGCATGGAATAAGCCAAGTATGGAACTGAAGAATTTTACCCGTAAGGAGAATGGTTCTGTTGTTGCCGAGTTGTATCTCAAAGAAACAGAGTCTACACTGACTCTTACCTATACATTGAATAATAATGGAGAACTGACTGTTGAACAAGATCTGAAGGTAAATCCTGATGCGGAGAACAAGCCAAATCTTCTGCGCTATGGAATGGAATTGCAGATGCCTAAGGAGTTTGATAGAGTTGAATTCTACGGAAAGGGTCCTAACGAGAATTATGCAGACCGTAACAATTCTGACAGATTGGGCATTTATACCCAGTTGGTAAAAGATCAGTATTATCCATACGTCCGTCCACAGGAGTCTGGCAACAAGACACAGGTAAGATATTGGAAGGTTCTGACAAAAGACAATAAAGGTCTGGAGTTTTTCTCCAATGAGCCAATGGAGTGTTCAAGCCTGAACTATCTGACTTCAGATCTTTACCGCGGACCGGTAAAGAACCAAGAACATTCTGGAGACCTTGTACCACGAGACTTTACCTCTGTACACATTAGTCAGAGACAGATGGGATTGGGATGTATCGATACATGGGGCTCATTACCTATCGAGAAATATATGCTTCCTTATCAGGACTATGCATTCAAATTCGTGATTCGTCCTGTAAGATAACCAAATAGTTCTCACTCTGAGAAATATCTCGACTTTTGCTCAGGAGTATATACTTTTAGGACTGCGTGTGAAAGCATTCACTGTATCGATGATGCCAAGGGTACACCATGTATTAATAATGTTGCAGCTTTCTAACATTATATAAAACTATTCATTTTTGTCCGCAATTCCAAGAATTTGGTTTTGCGGACATTTTGTTATTATACAGGAAATGGCTTTGTAAAACGCTTATTTTCTGATATTGCACAAAAGGATTCTTTCTTGACTATGAAGGCAAAAAATTTTTGCTAGACCTTCAGATGTAAATCCTTCATTGATTATGTCACTGATGGACATCCAAAAATCATGGTTTGTCATAAATTATATTGTTTGATAAATTCTATTGGTGGCAAAGTTATAGTTTTTCTTCGATAACACCAAATTATTTGGGCTTTATTTCGCATTTGCCAGCAAATTGTTTCAATACATCTTTCTTTTCCCGTTGTCCTTGAAATTACATGGCGATGTAGGAATCTCTGCGTCGGGACGTAGGAAAGATTACGTCGCCATGTAGTAAAGTCTACATCGGGACGTAATTTTTGGGGTATCTATAAGGTATCATATCAGATTCTTTTTAGATTTAGCGTCGAGTTTATACGCACACGAAAAAAGTTTTTTCGAAAAAAAATTTTATGTGCAGGAAATAAATGGGGAGAAAATGCAGAAGCTGAGTGCTATTGTGACCACGATTTCTGATAAGCAGTATCATAATGATTAACTGCCTGGAGAAGGTTGTAGATAGGATTGATTTAGTAGAATGAGTTGGTTCTACTGGATGACGGAGTCGGCTCGATGGGATAAAGGAGTCAACTCAATAGGTTGATGCAAGCGTCTTCGTGAGTTGAAAGACATTACTCCTCGGGTTCCAGAAGATACCTTCTCAGCAGTTGCCACTAGGCTCAGCAGGTCTGCCGAGCCTAGTCGGCAGGTCTGCTGACTGCAGTCAGCAGCTTTGCTGAGCCTAGTGGTAACACTATATTCTAGCCGATATTTCTCTCATATCATCCGGAAGAAAAGAGATTGTCTTCTCTTTCATTTCTTGCGGAATACCGAATCGTGCTTCGGCGATGGAGCCAACGATGGCTCCGATGGTATCGCTATCGCCGCCATGAGATATGGCTAGGCGGATGGCATCCTCGAAGGATGAGGCTTGCGAGAGGAGATAGAAGGATAATGGCACGGCATCCATGCAGGTTTCATCGAATTTGCCTTTCGGATAATCTCGTGTTTCGAAATCCTCGTAATAGCTGCGGGCGATATCCTTGAAGGCTTTCATTGCCTTATCATCAGATTCTTTAGAATTCTTATCTTTACACTCCTTAGATTCTTCTGAGAATCTGCTCTTGCGAAAATGCCAGATGGCATGAGCCACGGCTTTGGCTCACTTGATTCCTTCGGGATGGTTATGGGTAGGAAGAGCCGTTTTCTCTGCCTCTTCCAAAACCTGCGACAGGTCATCGAATAGCCAAGCCACTGGCGATACTCGCATTGCCGAACCATTGCCAAAACTATTATATGGCTGCGGATCAAGAGAACGAATCCACCCTGCGAATCTTCCGCCATACGCTCCTTTTGGAGAAGGATAGCGGCGGCACCAATCCAGCAGGCTTTCCTGATAGCTTCGTCCGTTCAGTATCGCATCGGCTATCGCCACCGTACAAATGGTATCATCGGTGAAGTCGCATCCCTCGCCGAACATCTCGAAATCATAATCAAACGTATTGTTGAACTCATATTTTGAGCCAGCAATATCTCCTATTATTGCTCCTAACATAAGCTACTAATTCTCTATAACTTTATTCTATCACCTCCCAGAAACTCTCCGGCAAGCTGATGTTCTTCATCTCCTTTGCCTTCTCGAACAATGGGGCGATGTCTTCGGCTTCGAAGCCGGCGATGCCGCAACCTATTGGGGTTAGCAGGAAATGCTTCTCGGGATGTCGCTTGGCATAGGCGATGAATCTATCCACGTATGGACGGATGGTTTCCACGCCGCCCTGCATCGTAGGGATGGCATAACTCTGGCCTTGCAAGCCTACACCCTTGCCCATGACGGCACCGAAATGCAGGCGGGCAATGCGGGCAGCTCCACCACCATGCATGCCAGCCAGATTGCTGCCAAACACAAAAATCTCGTTCTCCTTTAATGAATCAATCCAGCTAGGAGTGATTCTTCCCTTCTTCATATCTTCCATATTCTTCTTATTATTAAATATGTTATTGACATTATCAGTCGCTTCCTCGCAGCGCATGCACTCGGACATCATTCTCGGCATCGACATCTTCGGAGCACTTTCGATACAGGTGTCTTCCTCCGCGAACGACAGGTAGCTTCCGTATTCCGATGCATCGAAGTATCTCTTGAAATAAGGAATCACTACATCGTGCATCATCTTCTGACAACGCTGGGTAACGGCAGAATGGGATATGCCCAACTGAGCGGCTACGTCCTCGCCCCGGAATCCCTCTATATAGAGCATCTTCAGAATGATGCTGTTCTTGCTGTCTCTGCCATAATAGAAATTGCCGATGTCTTCTATCGTCTGGTAAAGATCGTGCTCAAACTGGTTGTCGGTGAAAATCAGTTTCTGAAAAATTCTTTTCTTTCTTCATATCGATTCGATATTCTAAATCCGTTTGCAAATATATACTTTTTCTTTGAGAAAGCGGAGAAATAGCTCCCTTTTTTCTCTTCTCTATGATATTAAAAGAGAAAAGAGGAGGAAAAATTAAGCAGGTATCGAAAAAATGTATCCCGCTTTTTACTTTTCCCATTTTGGAAGGTCATATAATCGTAACGTTCATGAAAATAAACGAATATGAGTGTAAATGACAAAGGCATAGTGGATACGCTGAAGGAATGTCCGGAGAACGGATTCAGAATGCTGATGATGAAGTATCAGGAACCGGTTTACTGGCATATACGCCGATTGGTGGTTTCGCATGATGATGCACAGGATGCTTCGCAGGAAACTTTTGTGAGAATCTATCGCTCGTTCAATCAATATCGGGGCGACTGCTCACTGAGAAGTTGGATTTACCGCATCGCTACCAACGAGGCCCTGCGGCTCATCAGCAAACGGAAACAGGAAGAAGTTTCTCTAGAATCAGATTCAACGGGCGTCAGTCTCATCCCAGCAGATAATTATATCGACTTCGATGATAAGGTGGCAGTAAAACTGCAGAAAGCGATTCTCTCGCTTCCGCCTAAGCAGCAGCTGGCATTCAATATGAGATATTACGATGAACTTGGGTTCGACGAAATAGCGAAGGTCGCTGATTCCACGCCAGCCAGTATCAAGGCAAGCTATCATGTTGCCAAGGAGAAAATTATCAAGTACATGAATTCGAACGATTAAGTGAGAGTTCTGTGAGTTTTTAAATGGTTATTCAAAATGGAAAAGAATATGGATACAAATTTTGATTTCAACAAAACCGGGAAGTTTGACTTCGGTAAGGTGGGTAAGCGGATGCCTTATTCTACGCCAGAAGGATTCTTCAAGGAGATGGAAGCCAATATCCTGGAGCAGGTGAAGAATGACAAAACGCAGCCTGTCAGGATACAGCCGAAGAAACGATCTCTGAGGAAGGTGATTTGGACGGCTGCAATAGCTGTGGCTGCATCGGTGGCAGTACTTCTGGTACTCAACATCGATTTCTCAGCCTCTTCTTCCCAGCCTTCACAGGTGAATAACGGAATACAGGAGGTAGATAAGGCTTTCGCTCAGCTGTCTTCTGCCGATCAGGCTTATCTTCTCTCTGTATATCAGGAGGATGTGTTCCTCAACAATTAAACCGATTCAATAATATTTTAAAATGATAGAGTTATGAAACGATTTTTTGGTATTTTAATGATGGTCATCGCCATGATGACGGTTACTACAAATGTATGTGCACAGGCGCCTAACCAGAAGCAGCGCCTCAGTCGTGAACAGTTGGCAGAAAAGCAGGCTCAGTACATCTCTCGAAATTTGGGGCTTGATGAAAAGACCAACGCTAAGTTTATCGAGACCTATACTGATTATCAGAAAGAGGTATGGGCTTTAGGTCCTCGCCCTCATCACAAGAAGGGCGAAATGAAAACGGATGCTCAAACCGAACAGGAAATCAAGCAGCGTTTTGAGATGAGCGAAAAGATTCTCAATATCCGTCAGAAATACTACAAGAAGTATTCGCAGTTCCTGAGCCAGCAGCAGATTCAGCGTGTTTACGAACTGGAGCGACAGATGATGAAGCGCTTTGCCCAGAGAGGTTCTCGCAAGGGAAAGGGTAAGGATGGAAGACCAGGAACAAGAATGCAGAGACCTGCACAGCAGAAGTAAAAAACAGAATAGGTTTAGCGTAATAATATATTAGTCCTCTTATACAAGGAAAAAAGATTACTTTCTATATTCAAATATATGCGAACGACGATTGGTGCAAGAGCGCGCGCCAATCGTCTTTTCTTTCTCATGTAGTTATTTCTATCATCTTTTCATAAGAGATTTTTCCTGCTTGTCCTTCCAAGCCAGAATCAGGCCGATGACGCCGGCATAGCTCTTTCTGCCGCCTTCTACATGGTTGCCTCTCAGATAGAGTTCGAAGAAGAAATCCTGGGCAGCATCCAGTGCCTTGCATCTTTTGCCTTGCCAGTATTGGCGGTCGCTTTTCAGCAGCCTGATTATCTCAGGACGGATATGTTTCAGATATTTCTCACCTTCCTTTTCGCCGAGGATGTCGAATACATTATATAATACATGGGGCAGAATGTGGTAATATCCGCTGAATTTCACCAGCTTATCTGCCGATGCCGTACAAACGAGATAACTGTAGAAATTCGCTTCTCCTTCGTTGGCAATGCCCAGAAAATGAGCAAACTCATGGGCATAGGTAGCAGGATAATCGTGTGCAAGAATATCGCCGTTCAGCGTAAATTCACAGAAGAATGGTCCCATGCTGCCGGTTACACCCGACATCGAACTGATGGGCGTAAACACCATCGTCTTGGCATGCGGATGCTGGTTGAAAGGCGGATTGATGCCCTCCCGATAGCCTATCTTGTTATATTCCTTCAGAACCGCATCCCGCACCCGATTCTTCAGTTTATCATCCACAATACAATTGAATTCTTCCCTCTTCCCTCTCCGTTCTTCACTCAAAAGGTTGAGGCAGTCAGCATACTGGTAGGCAAATTTCCGGAACTTCTCTTCCGAAACCTCAGCAGGCTGCATGCCAACTCTATAATAGATAACAGGCTGCGAATAGTTCAGTCCCCAAGCTGCATAAAACCATACATATACCCACAGCAGATATTCAATTACCCTCCCGAAAACCGCCTTTTTCTTCGGATAGCCGCCGCTCTTGGCAGCAAGAAAGATAAACCGACGGGCGAGTTTCTTCCGTAATCCCATCTCGTAGATAGGATAGAGGACGACCCAGGCTATGCTGAGAGCTATGAAAATATCGCCCACGGCAAAGGGAAAGATGCCCGAGATGGGCGAAAGAAGGCTGCCGATAACGGGATAAACACGGTAGGTGTAGATAACTCCCCAGAGAGGAATCATCTTGGTAAGGGTGACGAGGATGAGCAACAGCAGCAGTACCCAGTGGCGCCACTTCATTCTGTCGAGTCGTAAAGTATGTAATATCTTCATCTTGTTTCTTGTTTTTTATCTTGCATGGCTCTTGAACAGAGCTGTTTTTTGCACTTTTTGCCCCTGATGTGCAGAGATGGTGCAAAAATACAAAAGTTTTCTGAAATATTGACATCAGAAATCTGTTTTTTTTAGTAATTTTGCCATATTAAAAGTTGAACTTAATAAATAGAGGAGGAGTTATCATGAAACAGACATTGGAATCATTCGAGGCTATGAACCTTGAATATGAGAACCTCTATAATGAGGACGATGAACGTAGAGAATATAATTCTGTCTGGTACAGCTAGTTACAATGTATTATAAAAAGGCTGTAGTAGGTGAATTAAATTTGTATTACATATAAAAAAGATCGTTAGGATAATAAAAGGCTATGCCATAGTTACTAAAGAAATGATGTAACATAGGCATAGTCTTTTTTTATGTCCTTTCCTTGCTGGCTGTTCTTTCCTGCATTTCTATTTTTCGAAGTGCTGGTAATCCTTGCTGTGTTTCCAGTCACCTCCCCATCGGAATCCTTTTGCCTTGAAGAGCCGGTAGCAGAGATCGCCTTTTTTTATCATATAAGCGTGGTTCTTGCTGCGGTCCAGATAGGGACGGGCGGTGGCAGGTTCCAGCACTTCCTTGCCGTTCTTCAGCCGTTTGTGGTAAGGATTGTAGAGGGTGTTGATGTCTACGGCCAGTCCCCTTCCGTGTTTCGATACCGTATGGGTATGCGAGATGAAGCGGAAGTTGAAACTGGAGGAGTTGTTGGCTCTCATCGCCCTTTCATCGTCGGCATCCCAGTAGTCAATGAGTCTCATCCGTTCTATCGGATATTTTGCCTCGTATAGCTTTTTCAGAATATCGAGCACATCTGTGGCTATCGCCTTGTTCACCACCATTTCTCCTACGATATTTCTGCCGTCCTTGTCTACGTGCAGGCATCTTATGTATCTCAGTTCGCTTCTTGCCACGGTACAGTTCTTCTTGTATGTCTTGCCCTGCATCAGGCGGAAGATATCATCAGGAATAGTGGAGATGGAGAAGAAATGCTTCTCGCCCAGTTTTCTGATGGTTTGAGAACTGACGTTTTCTCCAGGCTGCTGTGCCTTGGATGGGAGGCAGAAAAGTCCGGAAATAAACAGGCATATCATCAATATATTTTTTGCTTTCATCACGTTTCTCCTTATTTTGCTACGGGTATATAATGCGAATCCTTGATTTCACCAATCACGATGATGCTGTGCAGACTTCCTATGCAGTCGATGTTTCCCAGGGTGTTGAGCATGAAGTCCTGATAGGCTTTCATATCCCGGGCATATACCTTAATCTGGAAGTCATAATCGCCGGTGGTGTTGTAGCACTCCGTTATCTGGTCGATGGTTTGCACGGTATCCATGAATTGCTGAATCAAATCGTGGGTGTGCTGCTTGAGCCGGATATTGCAGAGCACGATTACGTTGTGCCCCAACTTGTGATGGTCTACGATGGCTCCATATCGCTGGATGTATCCCTCACGTTCCAGCCGCTTCTGCCGCTCGAAGGTTGGAGAAGGGGAGAGGTGTACTCTTGCGGCAAGTTCCTTTACGGTGAGTCGGGAGTTCTGCTGCAGTAACTTCAGTATTCTGATGTCTGTTTCATCAAGTTTTTCTTCTGTTGTCATTGTTTCTTTATTTCTGTTTTTACTGATTCTTACAGAATAATATTCTGCTGATTTGCTTAATTCGCTGCAAAGATAGTATATTTTTCTGAATTACGGAGAATATTTGGCAAATAAAATTCTTCTTCTTACCTTTGCACTCGCAATTCCGGATGCAAAGCGTCATTCATCGGTAATGACAGGATAAAAAGTCATTCACATCAAATAATAATAAGGAGATAAAAATATGAGCAACGTAAGAAATATACATTTTGAGGCAGTGGGCAGCTATTTGCGCCCTGCAGAGTTGAAGGAAGCGAGAGCTAAGTTTGCTGATGGCAAGATTTCTGCCACCGACCTTCGCGCCGTAGAAGACCGCCTGATTACTGAGGTCATCAGTCAGCAGAAGGCGCATCGCCTGCCTTATATCACCGATGGCGAGTTCCGCCGCAGCTATTGGCATCTCGACTTTATGTGGGGATTCAATGGCGTGGAGCATATCGAACTGGAGCATGGCTATCAGTTTCATGGCGAGGAGACAACCAAGGGTTCTATCCAACTGACCGGCAAGATTACCGGCGAGAATCATCCTTTTATCAAGGATTTCCTCTTTGTAAAGCAGTTTGAGGAGTTGGATGCCAATGGCGAATATATCTTCGAGGCAAAGCAGACGGTTCCTGCTCCTGCACAGTTTCTTGCCGAACTGTTCCGTGGCAAGAATGCCGAGAACACCCGCAAGTTCTATCCTAACACTACCCAGCTGATTGAGGATATTGCTCAGGCTTACCGCACCTTCTTCCAGGAGATTTATGCAGCCGGTTGCCGTACCGTCCAGCTGGATGACTGCACCTGGGGAATGATTGTGGATAGCGATTACTGGAAGGCTAAGGTGGACACAGGTTTCACCCTTGAGCAGGAAGCCTTGCAGTATCTGAAGGTGAACAATCTTGCCATCGAGGGTAAACCTGAGGGGTTGACCATCAACACCCACGTATGCCGTGGCAATTATCATTCCTGCTATGCCACCAAGGGTGCCTACGATGCCGTGGCTCCTTATCTCTTCGCTCATGAAGATGTAGATACCTTCTATCTGGAGTATGACGATGAGCGTTCGGGTGGTTTCGAGCCGTTGAAGTATGTGGCTGATGGCAAGAAGGTGGTGCTGGGTCTGGTAACCTCCAAATCTCCGGTGTTGGAGGATAAGGCTACGGTTATCGCCCGCATCCGAGAAGCAGCCAGATATATCCCCCTCGATCGGCTCAGTCTCAGTCCTCAATGCGGTTTCGCCTCTTGCGAGATTGGTAATAAACTGACCGATGCTGAGCAGTGGGCAAAGATAGATCTGGTGAGAGAGATTTCCGAGGAAGTTTGGGGATAATGATATATTCAAGGAGAAGATGTGTTGTCTGTCATGGCTGCACATCTTCTTTTTTTATTTACTTTTTTATCAAAAATGTTTGGTGTTTTCATGAATTACTAGTAACTTTGCACCCCGAAAATTAAAAACATCATTCATTAAGATTATCAGAGAAAATGGAATATATGTCTCAGGAAGGTTACGATGAGCTCGTGGCCGAACTTCAACACATGGTTAACGTAGAGTTGCCAGCCGTTCGCGATGCGATAGCTGAGGCCCGCGATAAGGGCGACCTCAGTGAAAATTTCGAGTATCATGCAGCCAAGCGTGAGCAGGGCAAGCTGTTGAGCCGCATCAGCTTCAAACAGAAGGTCTTGGAGAATGCCCGTGTCATCGACAAGTCTCGATTGAAGAGCGATACCGTTGGCTTGTTGAGCAAGATTAAGATTACCAATCTCGCCAACAAGTGCAGCATGAATTATACCATAGTAAATCCTCACGAGGCAGATCTCCATAGTGGCAAGATTTCCATCAAGTCGCCTATCGCCAAGGCCCTTCTGGGTAAGAAGGCAGGTGAAGAGGTAATGGTAAAGGTACCAGCCGGCTTGCTCAAATTCCGCCTGGATAGCGTGGAGTTATAATGTTTAATTTAAAAGGAAAACTCCCGATAATTTGAAACTGATCAAACTATCGGGAGTTTCTCTTTTTATTCTAATATTTCTCCAGAATCTTATTCAGTAAGAAGGTGGCATTCTGGTTTCTTGCCACGCCCTTCTGTATCTTATAAGTATAGGTAACATCTGTGCCTAAATCTATCTCGAAACAATAGTTGTGGAATTTTCCTGATGCATCATTTTCCATCTTGGAGAGCTCCAGATCGTGGGTAGCGATGATGCCGCTCACCGGCTGCTTGGCAATGGCTTCGAGGAACTTTCTCGAACCATTCAGCTTATCCAATGAATTCGTTCCCTTCAGAATCTCATCCAGAATAATCAGCGTTCGGAGTGGCTCCTTATTGTCTTCTCCACTTTCCTTGCAGCACTTTCCCTCAGCACTTTCCCTGCAGAACTTCAGCAGCTCTTCCAGTCTTATCAGCTCAGCATTAAAGTAAGAGATGCCGTGCGTCAAATCATCGGTGGTTCTCATGCTCGAGAACAATCTGAAACGTGAAATCTTCAGCTGATCCGCAAACACCGGCATACCCGCCATTGCCAGGATATAGTTCACGCCCAGCGAACGCAGGAAGGTACTCTTTCCCGCCATGTTGGCTCCGGTGATGATATAATAGTTGTCGTCCTTGATGGTGAAATCGTTCTTCACCGCCTTGGCACCCAGGAAAGGATGATAGAGATTCTTTCCCTCGAACACGATTTCCGGACTTCCGATTCCTGCATTTTCAGAAACATCGCTATCTGTATCTGCTTCCGGACTTCCCGAAACAAATTCCGCCTCTTCCGCCTCTGGATGATTATATCTGAAATCCGCCATCGAAACCATCGCATCCATCTCGCTGATGATATGCATCCATTCCTCCATCTTCACCATATAGGTATTCTTCCATTTCAGGAAACTGCGAACCAGGAAGAAATCGCTCAGCATGAAGGCATCGGTGAAGAAAAGACCGAGGAAGTTGCCTCTTCTGTCATATCCCTTCAATATCTTTTCCAGTTGGGCAAAGGAAGGCAGAGCATCTGCCAGGGAATCCTGCATCTCCTTGCCTGATTCGCTATGGAAATTGCGCCTGTTGATAAGCTGAAGTATCTGGGCATAGGCGATGAGCTGATGGCGAAGCTTGCCGCCATTGCTGTCTATTTTGTCAAGTGTCTGCTTGCAGACGAAGAACACCACCATGTATTGAACCAACACCCACCACAAGGCGAAATCCACCGAAAACATATTGCATATCGACAAAATTACGGAACCAACGACTCCGATAATCAGCAGCCATCCGATAACGAGCGATACCGGAGATCCAAACCATGCCGGCACCTCCATCTTCGAAACCTTCTGCATCGCATCCGCCACCGCAGCAGAATCAATCTTCTTCGTCTTGCCATTCACCATTTTGCCATCCGCAGTTAGGTTTCTGTTCTTTTCGCCAAGTGCCAGGAATTCCATTCGCCAGTTTTCGCCTTCTCCAGCCAATTCCTTCTGCAAATCTCTTCTTCTTTTGATATCCTCCATGCTCAGAGGCGTTTCCCGGGTAAGATTCCTGGCGAGTGCCTCCGAACCGCCCGATGTGATGGTTCGGCAGATGCGGTTGAACAGCGAACTCTTGCCGAAAACATCGAGGTCGAAGGAATAAGGATGCTGCGGATTCTGATAGGAATCGCCCGTCTCGAAAGGCGAGAAATCGCCCTCCAAAGCCTTGATTTCGTCCTGATAAACCTTGAGCAAAGCCGAAAGATGCTCTATCTTTTCCTTGTTCTTATCGTCAAGTCGTCTGATTCCCAAATAGGCAATCAGGCACAGCGCCGCCCCCATCAGATAGTTCTGCGTATCTCCATCTATTGCGAAATAGCAGATCAGGAAGGCGAGGATGCCGCCAAAAGCCAGCAGCTCGCCCGTTATAAATCCCGTATTCTTACGCTTCAGGGCAGCCACCTCAGCAGCGTATCGGCTTACATATTGTTGATAATTCTCCTTGATATTCATACTTTTTCTTTATTTTTCTTTTTTGATGTGCAAAAATAGGTATAAAATCTAGATTTCCAAAATAAATTCTCTCATTTTAAGTCTTTTATACTTATATTCGTGATAGGAATCTGGCTTTTATGAACCCTTGGCAGTAAAAAGTGCTATGAAAATTTGGAGGTTACACAAAAACATCGTTTTTTTGCATTAAAATAGTTTGAATAATGAGCAAGTATAAATTTAATATAGACAATTATCATGCTATAGGGCATGCTGATATCGAAATAGAGGGTATCACAGTTATCGTGGGAAGCAATGGCTGTGGAAAAAGCACTATGTCCCGTTGGTTGTATTATATCGTCAATACATTGTCTGTGTTAGACAGTTTCTTTTTCTCTGATTTCAGAGATGTGATTATCAAATCATTAGAGAAATATTCTACTGCGCTGGATGATATCTCAAATTATCTGGATGATGATAAAAAACGATTTTTTGACCATACCTTATCATTAATGACAATGGTAACATTGAGTAATGGTGGTGTGGAGAAGCTCAATTTTTATTATAAAAGAGCGATTGGTTCACTTGATGACATGCTGGTTAACTTCCTTCAGAAAGAGCAGAATCCTCAGCAGGTGCGTCGAGTGCTTAATCTTTTTGGGATTACTGAACAAAATCATGTTCATGAGAATATAGAACGAAATTCCATTCAGCTGTTTTCTGAATATCTTCAGAAATATGAAAACAACAAAAAAAATCGTCCCATCAGTTACTTGAAAGAGAAAATCGCTTCTGTATATCGGGAAAAGGATGGCTTTCCTGCCAGCATAAGCTTTAAGGAAGATGAAGTGGAATTGCTTGTTGATAGACTTGGAAAGATATATAGTTTAAATAATGCCATATATATAGGAACACCAGCAGCTATTTCTCTTCGTCAATCAGATAGGGTTCTGATGACTTCCTTGGCACATAAAGTGGTTCATGTAAATGAAAAAGGAAGTGAGATTACTGGCAAACAGGAATTACTTCATTCTATTAATAAAATGATAGATGGTTCTATTATTGTAGAAAAGGAAAATTTCGATGCTGTTGATTTAGTTTATCACAGCAACAATGGTAAGGATATTAGAATTGAAGATATAGCATCGGGCTTCAAACCGCTGGTTTATATGCTTCGTCTGATAGAAAACGGGTGGCTGACAGAAAACACTTTGTTGGAGATTGATGAGCCTGAAACAAATCTTCATCCACAATGGGTGGTTGAGTTGGCGCATCTTCTTGTTTGCATCAACAAAACATTTGGAACCAAGATACTCATCACGAGTCACAATCCCGATATGGTATCGGCTATCAGGTATATCTCTGAAAAAGAGGGCTTGTTGAATACTACTCGCTTTTATCTGGCAGAGCAAAGTGAAGGTACAGATTCGTTCTACTATAAGAATTTGGGCTGTGACATCGAACCTGTATTTGAATCATTCAATAAATCTTTTGATACTCTTCAGAAATACGTAGAGAACTATGGCGAAATTTAAGATTGGCAATTATCAGGGAATCAAGATTGATTGTTGGACAGCAAAAGATTTATTTCTCAAAAACATCATGCTGATAAGAAATCTTCTGCAGATATGCTATTGCATGTGAATGATAAGAGATTACTTTTGGCCGATGCAAAATTCCGACTAAGCAATACCAGAAATTTGGATTCAAAGGAGATAGCAAAAAAGGTTAGTGAATCAAAGGCAATGGTTACTTCTAACTATTTTTTTGATAATAGTTTCTATGTTTTGCTGACAAAGAAAGCTGCAACTCCTTCCAATTTAAATAGGCTTAGAAGAAATGTAGGAAATAATCCAAATTATCAATTTATGGATGCCGTTGAATTTCATAAACTGTTCGAGGATTAATGTTTGAACTCCGTTCCTGATGTCTTGAAAACTCAGAAACGGAGTTTTTTATAACTTTTTTCAGTCGTTTATCGCCCGATACATCATGTAGTAAGCGTATATATATGCCGATGTCGTTGTTATCATACTGATGATATTCACGCTGGTGAAGGCTGTCTGCTGGGTGTTGTCTGCCAGGTAAAACACTGCTACAGGGAGTAGATTCGAGCATATCAGCCATACCATGAAAACCAGGATAAGGGCTAAGCCCAGTTTGCGCATGTTACCTCTGTGCTTGCTGTACAGATGGCAGCCGGCTATCAGGGAGGCGATGACGGAAATCAATCCCATAGAGCTTTGTATCCAGGTAAGAATAGTTGCCGTGGGTGTTATCTGTCCGTTCTGCATCATCGTTACGAGATGAAGATTGAAGCATTGGCCCAGGATGAATGAGAGCACATAGTAAAGTACCATCAACTCGCTGCAGCGTCGTAGCAATTTTACGCCTGCCGGTAGCGTGTAGCGGAATATTCCCCATAAAGCTATAGGGGCGAGCTGCAAGACCAGTTGCTTGATGGTAACCAGGATGGGACTTATTGGAATCAGGATGGGACTTGTTCTGAAGGATAAGCCCGCTTGTCTGCAAACAGAAAATGCCAGCGAAAACAATGCGAAAATGCAATATGCATACATGGCATATTGTGCAATGCGATTTATATCTATAGAATAACTTTTTCTTTCCATAATTCTACGTTTGATGATTTTATAAACAGCTTATCTTGTATAAAGCCATTGCAAAGATACGAAGTTTTTGGGAAATTCTAGCAAAATAGGTGGAAAATGTTTGGCTATGATATATACTTGTTAAAAGAATGGCAGAGAGACCGATAAAAACTCTTAAAAATCATAACGTATCTTCTTGGATATCAATGTTTGTTGCTATCTTTGCACGGTATGTACTAATAACGCTACATGGATAAATACTAATAGTGCTACATGGGTATATACTAATTGAAATATAGGTTTAATCATACAATGAATAATATGAAGTTTAATCATACAGTGAATAATATGAAGAAGATATTTTTAGGATTGGCAGCTGCACTGATGTTGACTGCCTGCAATGAGAACAGACAGCCGGAGGCAATGACCAGCGTTGACTCTGCAAGTGTGGTAACCGATTTGATGATGAGTCGCAGAAGCATCCGTGCTTACAAGGATTCCGTCATCAGCCGCGATACCCTGAACGAGATTCTGAAATGCGGCATCCATGCGCCAAACGGGCAGAACCTGCAGTCGTACGAAATCAGAGTGATAGATTCTCCTGCTCTCATCGATTCAATCACCCAAGCCGTGGTAAAGGATAATCCTAAGATAGCAGAGCGCAAGGGCTTCAAGAACATCTTTGTGAATGCTCCATGCGTGGTTTGCATCGCCTACGATACTACTTATGATATGGCGCAGATTGATTGCGGTTTGCTTGGCGAGAACATCATTCTTGCAGCATGGTCAAGGGGCATCGGTTCCTGCTGCCTGGGCAGTTCTGCCCGTTGGATACTGGATTCTCCGTCGGCCAAGCCTTACCTCGACCGCATGGCATTCTCTAAGAATTATAAGCTGCTCTACTGCATCGCCCTGGGTTATCCTGACGAATCGCCGGAGGCAAAGCCAAGACGCCAGGACATGATAAAGTTCATGGATTAAGATAAATGAAGATTGAAGTCCTGTTTCAGGACATCAACGTTTCCCTCTATAACCCAACAAAAAAAGCATGGCGCAAATCACTGCGCCATGCTCCAATAAAAGAAAGCCTTATAGTCAAAATAGAAATTAGCGATTCTAATTCTTATTCCGGTACTAATCTTTTTCTAGTACTTTGCATTCTGAGGGTCAAAGTTGGTCCAACCGCTCATCCAGTTGTTGCTGCCATCGAAGGCTCCGATGTAGGTTACGGTGTCGAAACCTGTCCAGCCGGCGAAACTTGCGGCTCCAAGCAACGGACTACCGGCGATAGGAGTATAACCGTCTGCGCCAACCAATGAAGCCCAACTGTCAAAATACTTGTTGCTTGGCTATGAGAAGAAGAAGGTATTGCTGTATGACTTCTGATTCTTGTCGAGATCCTTCTTGTTGGCTGCATCATAGAGGTAATCCTCATACTTCTTGTTGGCATCAGTACCAACGGCATCCATACCTGCGAAATATACATTCTGAAGCTTGAATTTGCCTTCCTTGGCATTCTTCACGGTTTCACCCTTCTCACCATCAACAATCAAACCGATAGGCCAGCCTAAGGCCACTGAGTTGATGCAGTTTAGGTTAGAAGAACGGCGAATCTGCATGGCTGACTGGAACTTGCCGAGAGCTGAACCGTTGTTTGGATTGTATGCTCCGGCAGTAATATAATCAGTGGTGTTCTGGAACTTATCATCCAATACCTTAGGACCTACAAAGGTGATGTTAGAGAAGGTTGCCTTGGTACGAGGATCTACGGTAGCACCATCGGCGCAGTTGTCGCTCTCGAAACCGTTGCTCTGAGAGGTGTCGGCTATCTTGCTGTCGCGCAGAGAAAGACCATACTGCACCTTTCCTGAGAAACCGTTATCTGTATCGAAATCATCATCCCAGCCCTTGTAGGCTACGAGATACTTGCAGTTTACTGTACCGCCAAACCACTCGAAGGAATCATCATTGGAATAAGATACCTGAACGTGGTCAATCTCTGTGCCTGAACCTACAGAACCGAGAGTCAAACCATTAATCTCCTTATCCTTCTGGAATGGATAACCGGCAAACTCGATGCGTACATAACTCAAGGCTCCTGAGTTGTCAGCATCATCTGCGCCACCATGCTTGGTACGAGGACCACCCTCTATCTGCTGCTCAGTCTGGTTGTTCTTAGCCTTGCCGCAGAGAATGATGCCACCCCAGTCGCCAGGCTTTCTGCTGCCGGCAGCCTCTTCAGATGTAAAGACGATAGGCTCTGTGGCTGTACCCTTGGCGATGAGCTTGCCGCCACGCTCTGCGATGAGTGCCGCCTTGGTTTGCTTGTCGCCCTTGATAATCGTTCCCGGTTCGATGGTAAGCTCAGCACCATCTGCAATATATACCCATCCCTTGAGGAGATAAGTGCCTTTCTTCAAAGTCTGCTTGCCTGTGAAAACGAATTCCTGGTCGCCGTTGCCAATCTGTGTTCCGTTGGCGTTTTCCTTGTCATCTGTTCCGAAGAGGATGTGGTCGCAAGCCTTCAAGCCGCCATTGGTTGTCCACTTGTAAACTGCTTCTGATCCAGGATTTGGAGAAGGAGTTGGATCGTCATTGTCACTGCTGCAGCTGCTCAACATGGCAGATGCTGCGAGGATGCCCATGCATCCTAAAAAATACATCTTGTTCATCATTGTTTCCTGTTTTATTAAACAAACATCTATTATTATCTTTCTTGAAATTCTACGGATAGTCTCTAAAATTTATAGATTGCCTGCAAACCGATGTTTCTACCCGGCTTGTAGCATCTTGCTATTTCTTCTACTTCCTTCTTGCTTCCGTCGCTATACGTTACATCAGCAAACTGCTTGTAATATATCTTTTCAGCAAGAAGATCTCTTACGTTGAGCTTCAGTTCCAGATGTTCGCCGAATTTCTTAGCCAGCGAGAAATCGATGGTGTTGCGAGGCATCTCGTAGCTGTGAGGCACTCGGGAATTGGAGTCATCGCCTGTGCTCCCCTCGCTTCTGCCCACACCGATGATTCGCTTGCCTATGCGGTTGTAGAGCAGGGCGATATCCATCTTTAATGGCGCATTCTTATAGAAGATGCCGGTGTTGATAAGGTATGGCGACTGACCCTGCATCGGTCTGTCTTCTTCCTTCGCTCCCTTCTCAAACTGAACCTTGCTCTTGATGAGGGCACCGTTAAACGACCAACTGAAATCCTTCAATCCTATGAATCCGAGATTCTTTCTGATATCCAGCTCCACACCATAGTTGTTGGCACTCTTTGCATTCTTGTAAGAGTAAATCAAGTCAGTGCCACCAGCCACCGTATAGGTCCACTCGATAGGAGAATCGAAGTGCTTGTAGAAGACTGCCAGCGAAATGAGCTCTCCACGGGATGGATACCACTCATATCGCAGGTCGAGGTTATCGACATAACAGTTCTTCAACTCAGTGTTTCCCTGCACATTGCTGGCAAGGTCGAAGTCGTAATACACCGACGACGATACTTCACGGAATTCTGGGCGGTTAATACTGCGGCCATACGAAAGTCGCACCTGGTGCTGGTCGTTGATCTTATATGTTGTATTGAGAGATGGAAAAACATCATCGGTCTTGTAATGACGGCTCGATTCACTCTTCTCGTAGTCACGGGAATTGGAGATGAGTTCCATATCATTATGCTCGAAGCGGACACCGGCGTGGATGCCGAGTTTGCCAAAGGGGAGAGACAACGCCAGGTATCCGGCGCCTAAGGTGTTGTGTCCGCGGTAGTTATTGCGCATCTGCTTTTCCTCCAGAAGATACAGCTTGTCGTAACCCATGTTTGCCTCGCTGGAGAGCAGGGTTGGGATGTCGCTGTGGCGGAAGTCGGATGGCATGTTGTTATCTGAGACATTCCAGTTGTAGATGAAGTTGCGGGTCTGGTATTCTCGGGTCCGATACTCCCCATAGGCACCCACTTGCAAGTCTGGCTCAAAGTTGCCAAACTTGAAGTGGTGCTTGTCATTTACACCAAGAGAGAGAATGTGTTCGTCGAGCTGAGTCCACTCGCGGGATATGTCGTTGCCGGTGCTCAGGGCATAAACGCCCGATTCAAGAGCATCGTCGATGAGGTATCTACGACGGTCAGGCAAATGACGGTTGGCATACGCATACCCGATGCTCCAGTCAAGGGCATCGCTAGTGAAGGTGTGCTTGCCGGTAAGCTGACCGTTATATGTAGTTCGACTGCGGTAGTAATACTCTGCGCTTCGCTCCAGGTTCGACTGGGCGCTCACGCCATCACGCCAGGTATATCGGCTGGTAGCCAACTGGTTGAAGATGTTCTTGAGCTGATACTTGTGGTTGCCGTCCTTGGAAAGGAAGGTGAAGTTGAGCATTGCTCCGAGTCTCACGTTATTATTATACTGGTCGTCAACAGAGTGACGGAGATAGTTCGGCTTGTCATTTGACACATCATAGATGCCATAGAGATTGTTCTCCATGTTCTCGTAGGTGCGGTATTCGTTGGTATAGTTCAGGGCGGCGAGCATGCCGAGTGTTCTTCCGCCCAGCATCCAGCGCTGGTTTAGGCTGGCTGCCAGTTTCAAATCGCCCAAAGGCTTCTTGTTCTTGATGAGCCAATTATTATTGAATCCGTTGCCCAGGAGCGAAGTAGCATAATCGCCCACCGGTTTTCCGTTGGCATCGAGCTGTGGATTCAAGTCAGCATGGATGCCCCCATTCAGGTTTCTCAAGCCATTGTCGAACCCTAGAAAATCGGTTCCGGAACCTTTTGAGTAAGAAAAGTCCTTGAAGGCAGAAGATGTATTCCAGTTTCCGCCTACGGCGATGTTGAAACTGTTTTCTGCCGGAATCTCCTTGGTGTTGACGATGATGAAACCGCCCGAGTAGTCTGCGGGATATTCAGCCGTTGGCGACTTCACGATGGTGAGGTTGTCAATCTGCGAACTTGGGATGATGTCGAAGGAGAATGCCCTGGAATCAGCCTCAGAACTAGGCACTGCTCCTCCGTTCACCCACACATTGTTATAACGCTGCGACAAGCCACGAACCATCACGAATTTATCGTCGATGAGGCTCACGCCTGGCACTCGGCGTATCACCTCACCCGCATTCGTATCCTGAGTTCTGGATATTTCCTGTGCCGAAACATTACTCACGATGACGGGACTGTTTTTGACCACCTGTATCATTGCCGCATCCGTATTACGCCTTTCCACTGCGGTAACGGTCACCTCCTTCAGCTGCTGTTCATCAGGTTGCAGCGCAATCACCTGGTCTGCGTCCTTCGCCTGAACCCCGTCAATTTTTTGAGTCTTATATCCTACATAATTTATATATAGTGTATATGTCTTATCTTTCTTCATTCCATCGATCAGGAAGTTTCCGTCGATGTTGGTGATAGCCTTCACGTTGGTTCCATCCACAGTGACGACTGCACCGATGAGTGTCTCTTTCGATTTCTGGTCGATAACCACACCCTTAATCTGCTGCGCCCACATTGGCATGCTAGCCGCCGAGAGCAATCCTAATACAATAATTCCCCTTTTAGCATTCATAACCTATATCGTTTGATTTCGGTTGCAAAGGTACGGTGGTTATATTACACTGGGGTTGCAATGAGGTTGAAAGGCATTGACGAAGCTGCGACAAAGGTGTTACTTTGGCAAATCAGCTCCATTTTTTCGGAAGAAAGCATTGGCAGCTATCTGTTTCGGATATTTGTGCCGTATTCTTAATCTCCCATCAGTCTGCGATAACCATGCAGAGTCTGAGCACATTTTCTTCGAAGTGCTCCTTGTCGATGGCATTGTTCTTGAGCAGGGAACGGTAGTTGTATACGGTTTGTGGCGAATAAGACAGGATGCCGGCTATCTTTGAACTTTCTGTGATGCCTAATCTTAACAGGGCGCACACACGGAGGATAGGGGGCATTTCTCCGTTCTCTTTCAGCTGGATGTGTGCCGATTCTGTAAGCTGCTTGTTCAGCTCGGTTATAAAAGTTGGGTACAGAGACAGGAATGCCTTGTCAAATTCCGTCAGAAACTCCTTGTTCTCTTTCTCTGTATTGGTTGAGGAAGAAAGGAGGCTCAGCAGCTCCTTACTCTGGTTGGCCTTGATCTTTCTAACTGCCAAGGTGCGCAGTTTGCTGTTTCTCTCTATGTTCTTATAGCACAGGTCAATATACACCTTTATCAGTCTCTCGCGCTTCTGGTTGGTGTCCTTCAGTTCGTCGTTGATGAGGTGCAACTGGCTGTTGAGAACTTCCATTTTTGCCGATGTAGCCGTGATTTCGTCTTTCTTCTGTTTCAGAAGTTTGTTCTTCTTGCGGATGAACAGACTGCTAAGTCCCACTCCGAGCAAGAGCAGGAAAATGACCGACAGCGCGATGTAGAGCATGCTGTTGGTGGCTCTGATGTCATCTGTATAGGCATTGGTAATCATCTGCAATTTGGATGAAATCTCAATGCGGCGCAATCGGTTGTTGTATGCATAAGTATCTTCCAGGGATAGGTTGATGTATTCCTGGGCTTTATTCAGACTTCTGGTCTTATGTTTGTAGATGAAGAGTGCGATGTCTTGCAGGGCTACGTTTTCTTTTGTGGCAGAAGTGATGTCTGAGATGGCTGCAACCAGCAGGTAATGTTCCGTCAGTTTCTGGTTGTTGGATTTCTTGTATATTTCGGATAGGGCAAAGGCGGTCATGGCATGGAGACGGCTGTCAGGCTTTTCCATACTCAGTGCTTTTTTGTAGTATTGGATGGTCTTGTTATTGTTGGAATGATTGCTGTAATAGTAAAACTCTCCCAGCAGGTAGTAATAGAATGCATCTTTCTTTGGCGACAGTTCTAATGTTTTCTTCAGGTATTCCACTTTCTGCTGGTCGTAAATCTTGCTGAATTCATTGTTTTCACAATAGGTTGACCAGTTGTTATATAGTCCGTAAAGTGTATAATAGTATTGAAACTGATAGTCAAGCGGATCTTCTTCCTTGGGTTCTATCTTCTGCATGATGTTTTTTGCTTCAGCATAGAATCCACGTGTGATAAGCAGGCTGGTTTGGCTAAGTTGGAATCTTTTATGATATAAGATGTTGTTGCTCTTTTGGGCAAGAACAAGGCCTTTTTTTACGTAAGTCATCGCCGAATCATACTCGTAGGCTTTGTATCCATTGGCGAGTTGCTCGTAAAGCTTGAGCTTGTCCTCGTTGCTGGTTACATATTTGGCACCCTGCTTGATGTCGTTCAGACTTTTCTCTTTTACTTCTACATAATGCGCACGTTTTTCCAGGGCAGCATCCAGCTGTTTGTAGAGCTGGCTGTTGTCTGCTTTTGCGCATAGTGGTAGTAGTAGCAGTAGTACGATAGTTATAAAATGTCTAATGTTTCTTATGTTTTAAAGATTCTGCTGCAAAAGTAATAAAAAACTTTCAGAATCTCGCATCTACTAACGTGTTTTTTTTAGAAATATTTAATTTGCTGATATTCAGCCTGATAAATCGGATAGTAGATAATGGTAATCTACCAAAAACCTACTAATCGCAACAACCTATTGAATTTTGACGTATTTTTGCGGCATCAAACAATTTTAATCGTTATAAACCTATAGATTATGGATAAAAACAACCTTTCAAAGAAAGTAGGTCTGCTGTTAGCAGGATGCTTTATTACTTTTAATGCTCTTGGTCAGACAACCATTAAGGGTCAGGTGGTAGATGCCACAGGTGAACCTGTCATAGGTGCCAGCATTCTGGTGAAAGATACCAAGAATGGTGCAGTGTCCGACTTGGATGGTAACTACAAGCTTGACAATGTTAAGGATGGTTCCGTCCTGGTATTCTCTTATCTGGGCTACCGTACCCAGGAAATTCCTGTAAAGGGAAATCATGTTATCAATGTTTCGCTGAAAGAAAACGACGAGGTGCTCGATGAGGTGGTTGTCGTTGGTTATGCTGTGGGCAGCAAGCGCACGGTGTCGGGTGCTGTTGATCGCATCAAGAAAGAAGATATGAATAAGGGTGTGGTAACCAGTCCTGCCGAGGCCTTGAAGGGTAAGGTTGCGGGTGTTATCATTTCTCAGGCTGGCGGCGACCCTACCAGTTCTCCAAGTATCCGTGTTCGTGGAACCTCTTCTCTTTCAGGTGGTAACGACCCGTTGATTATCATCGATGGCGTCTTTGCTGATATGACGATGTTCAATTCTCTGGCTCCTGGCGATATTGAGAGTCTCACCATCCTGAAGGATGCTTCTGAGACTGCCCAGTATGGTTCACGTGGTGCTTCCGGTGTCATCGTTGTTACCACAGCCAAGGGCAAGTTGGGCTATTCCAGCCTGAGCTACAATGGCCAGTTTGGTGTCAATACAGTTTATAAGAATCTGGATCTGATGTCGGCTTCAGAATATCGTGAGACAGCCAAGTCTTTGGGCCTGACCTATACCGATATGGGTGGCGATACCAATTTCCTCGAAGAGATTGAGCGCAATGTTGGCCTCACACAGAATCATAACATCTCTTTCTCTTCGGGTACAGACACTTCCAGTCTTCGTGCTTCTCTGGGATTCGTTCTCCGTCAGTGTGCCTTGAAGAATTCTGATATGAAGAATTTTACAGCAAAGCTGGATGGAACCCAGTATCTCTTCGACAAACATCTGAAGCTGGAACTGGGCATATTCGGTTCTCAGCGCAATAGCAATATCCAGTATGATATGCACAAGATGTTCTATTCTGCTACAGCCTATAACCCTACTTATCCTAATGTAAGAAACGACAAGGGCGAATGGGATGAGGATCTGCTTGCCAATGAAGTCTGGAATCCACTGGGATTGCTCGATATTGATGACTTCTACAAGGATGCCTCTGTCAATGTTCATGGCAAGGCAACGGTCAATATCATCGACGGACTCACTGTAAGTGCCTTTGGTTCATACAATTATTGGAACCGTGACAATAAGTTCTATATTCCTAACAATATCCAGATGGGTAAGCTGAACGGTAACGGATGGGCTTATATTGCCAATACCAACCGCAAGGACTATATGGGCAACGTCATGGTGAATTTCTCCAAGAATTTCGGCAAGCATCACATTGATGCCTTGGCTCTGATGGAGGGACAGAAGTATACCTACGACTGGAATTCACAGGAGGCACATGGATTTGATACCAACTACTTCAAGTTCAATAATATGAAGGCTGCTGCCAATGTGAGCTGGGGTAATCTGCAGTCTAACTACACCGAATATACCCTGAGCTCTTATATGGCTCGTGTCAACTATATGCTGGCTGACAAATACATCGCTACCGTCAATGTTCGTACCGATGGTTCTTCTAAGTTGGGTAATGGTCAGAAGTGGGGCTGGTTCCCTTCTGCTTCCTTGGCATGGGTAATCAGCAATGAGCCTTGGATGAAGAAAATCAAGCAGATAGACAATTTCAAGATTCGTGCAGGATATGGTGTAACCGGTAATCAGGATGCCATCGATCCTTATACTTCTCTCGCCCTGATGGAGCCTAATGGTGTAACTACCGTCAACGGCGCAACAAGTACTACTTTTGCGGTTACCTCTAACAGCAACCCTGATCTGAAGTGGGAGGTAAAGAAGACATTTGATGCCGGTTTCGACCTGTCGATGTTCAAGCAGCGTCTCAATGTAACCTTCGACTGGTACACTTCTGAAACATCAGATATGCTTTATACCTATACCGTGCCGGTACCTCCTTTCACTTACGACCGTCTGCTGGCCAATATGGGTACCATGACTAATATGGGATTTGAACTGGCTGTTCGTGGTGACATCATCAAGACAAAGGACTTCACCTTCAATTCCGGTTTGAATTTCTCTTATCAGAAGAACAAGCTGAAGAAGTTGAGCGGTACCTACAAGGGACAGCCTATGACAACGAGCGAGCATATATCTGTTGCCACCGTAGGTGCGGCTGGTCTGGTACATAATAATGGCGTAACCTATCTCATTGAGGGACAGCCTGTAGGTGTATTCTATCTGCCTCACTGCACAGGTATTGATGAGAATGGACAGTATATCATCGAAGACCTTGATGATAATGGTACCATTGATACGGGTGACAGTGGCGACCGCAAGGTTTGCGGACAGGCAATTCCTAAGTACTTCCTCGGCTGTGATATGAGTTTCAAGTACAAGAACTGGGATCTGACTATGCAGTTTAACGGTGCTTTCGGTCATAAGATTTACAATGCCACATCCATGACCTTGAACAATATGAGTAATTTCCCAACCTATAATATCCTGAGCGGTGCACAGCATCTCAATAATGGCAAGGGTATCCATGACGTTCAGATTTCTGATTACTGGCTGGAAAAGGGTGACTATATGAACTTTGAGTACGCTTCTCTGGGCTACACCTTTACCAAGGATATGCTCAAGTGGAAGTTCATCAACAACATTCACCTTGCATTGTCAGTCAACAATATCTGTACCCTCACTGGTTACAAGGGCTTGACTCCAATGATCAACTCAGCAACCATCAGTGGCGACAATCTGGGTGTTGACGACAAGAACATCTATCCTCTGAGCCGTACTTATACTCTGTCGCTCTCAGTGAATTTCTAAATGTTTTCACATAGAATAGATAACAAGTTCTAATTAAGAATTACATTATTAATATATAAAGGATTACAGTTATGAAACAATATATTATAGGCTCAATGCTTCTTTCATCGATATTACTGGCTAGTTGCTCACTGGATGAGACTCCACGAAGCAAGTTTTCTGAGGAAGAGGCTTTCAGTACTCCTAAGCTGGTATATGTAAACACAGTGGCTAACGTATATTCTTCCATCGGAAATGGATTGTATGGAAGCGATGGTGGCTCGGTACACACCTTCCAGGAGTTCTCTTCTGATGCCAGTATGATTCCTGGTCGTCAGGGTGACTGGGTAGATGGTGGAACCTGGCAGAATATCTTCCTCCACAACTTTGAGTCGTCTGTAAGCAAGTATAACGATGTGTGGAACAACCTGTATCGTGTCATCGGTCTTGCCAATTCTTCTATCGATCGACTCAACAAGTACCTGGGTGAACATCCGGAGTATGCTGAATATGTATATGAATTGAGAGCCCTTCGTGCTGTCTATTATTACTATGTGATGGATCTCTTCGGACAGGTGCCATTGGTTGTTTCTTCTCAGGTGAGTGCTAACGAGGTGAATCAGTCCAACCGCTCTGATGTCTTCAAGTTTGTCACTTCTGAGTTGGCAGAATGTATTCCTCATCTTTCAGACGGTAAGAGTCAGAACGAGGGTGAATATTATGGCCGTATCACCAAGGCTGTGGCATATATGTGTATGGCTAAGTGTGCCATCAATGCACCGGTCTATACCATCGATGATACCACTCCAACCAGCTACAGTGCCTTTGTAGGAACAGACAAGAGCGGCAAGGCTACTGCCAGCGAGGAGCAGGGAAAGACGGTTTCTGAAATGGGCAAAAATATAAACATTACTTTGGATGGTGAAACTCGCAATGCGTGGGAAACAGCAGTCTATTGTGCTGATCAGATTGCCAGCTTGGGTTACCGCCTGCAGCCTAGCTATGCCGACAACTTCATCGTAGCCAACCAGAATTCCGTGGAGAATATCTGGACCCGCCCGAATGATTGCGTCAACTATAAGATAGAGGATTACAACATCGTCCGCACCCTGCATTACAACCATGGTGGTGCCATCGGTTACCAGGGGTGGAATGGAGCCTGCTCTTCCAAGCAGCAGATGCTGGTATATGGCTATGGAACGGCTAACCCTGACCCTCGTCTGAAACTCAACTTCTATACCGACAAGGATTATATGGAGGAGACAGGAAAGGCTGTAGAGGACGGTGCCACTGACAAACCACTGGAGTATATGCCATTGGCTGTAAAGGTGGATTTCACTGCTGCCGATGACCCTCATGCCATGAAGTGTTCCGGTGCCAGAATGAAGAAGTATGAGTTTGACAAGTCCACTACCCAGCAGTATAGCTTCAACAACGACCTGGTGATCTGGCGTTATGCCGATGCCTTGCTCCTGAAGGCTGAGGCTGAGTATCGTATGGGTAACAAGGCTGAGGCTCTCACAATTGTCAATGAGGTTCGTGGCCGTGTTGCTGCTACACCTCGTACAGAACTTACGCTCAATGACATTCTGAATGAACGTATGCTGGAACTGGCTTGGGAGGGAGTACGACGCCAAGACCAGATCAGATTCTGTACCTTTACAGAGCCTACTGCTGACCGCTTCAAGGGTGTGACCCACAATGCTTCTGCAGGTGATTACAATGATGATACGCAGGGCTATACCATGGTTTATCCTATCCCTTATGCCGTGCTCAACTTGAATAAGAAACTCAAGCAGAATCCAGGATATACTAAGTAGTAAATCATAAACTAAAAATGAAGAATAATATGAAAAAACTCTTTTTGCTCGCAAGCCTTCTGATGGCTTTTGGCATCTCTGCAGATGCAGGAGACATCACTTCTCCTAACGGACAAATCAAGGTGAACTTCACCTTGGATGGCACTGTGCCTACCTATAGTGTGACCTATCAGGGCAAGACCATCATCAAGCCTAGCCGTCTGGGTTATCAGCTCGCCAAGGGCGGCAAGGATGGCAAGGATCTGCTTTCTGATTTTAGTGTCATCAATGAGAAAACTTCCACTTTCGATGAGACCTGGACTCCTGTTTGGGGAGAGAACAAGTCGATCCGCAATCATTATAATGATATGCTGGTAGAGTTGAAGCAGAATTCTACAGACAGTTATATGAACGTTCGCTTCCGTGTTTATGACGATGGAGTTGGATTGCGCTATGAGTTCCCTCAGAAAGGCAATCTCAACTACTTTACCATCAAGGAAGAGCGTACAGAATTTGCCATGACGGGCGATCATACCGCCTGGTGGATTCCGGGTGATTACGATACCCAGGAGTATGAATACACCAAGACTCGTCTGTCGGGCATCCGTCCAGCCCTGCATGCTGCTGTCAGCAGCAATCTCTCACAGACTGTCTTTTCAGATACCGGTGTACAGACCTCACTCCAGTTGAAGACAGATGATGGTATCTACATCAACCTGCATGAGGCTGCCCTGGTAGATTATCCAGCCATGCATCTGAACCTGGATGACAAGACCATGACTTTTACCTCTTGGCTTACCCCTGATGCCCAGGGTATGAAGGGATATATGCAGACTCCGTTCAAGAGCCCTTGGCGTACGATGGTCATTACAGATGATGCCCGCAAGGTGTTGTCTTCCAACCTGATTCTCAATCTCAATGAGCCTTGCAAGATCAAGGATACCTCTTGGATTCATCCTGTAAAGTACGTGGGTGTATGGTGGGAGATGATTTCCGGTAAGGGTGAGTGGGCTTATACCCATGATTATCCTACCGTGAAGTTGGATGGAACCGACTATGTACATGCCAAGCCATCGGGCAAGCATTCTGCCAACAATGCCAATGTGCGCCGTTACATCGACTTTGCTGCAGCCCATGGCTTCGATGCAGTCCTGGTAGAAGGATGGAACATCGGTTGGGAAGACTGGAGTGGCTATATGAAGGAAAAGGTATTCGATTTCCTGACTCCATATCCTGATTTCGACATCAAGACACTCAATGAGTATGCGCATTCCAAGGGAGTGAAGCTCATCATGCATCATGAGACCTCCTCTTCTGTAATGAACTACGAGAAGTATATGGACAGAGCTTACCAGTTGATGAAGGATTATGGCTACGATGCAGTGAAGAGCGGTTATGTGGGCAACATCATTCCTCGTGGAGAGCATCACTACAGTCAGTTGGAAATCAACCACTATCTGCATGCCATAACCCGTGCTGCCGATTATCACATCATGGTAAATGCCCATGAGGCTGTGCGTCCAACCGGTCTCTGCCGCACTTATCCTAACCTGATTGGCAACGAGAGTGCTCGCGGTACTGAATATCAGGCTTTCGGAGGTACCAAACCGGGACATACCGCCATCTTGCCTTTCACCCGTCTGCAGGGTGGTCCGATGGATTATACACCGGGTATCTTTGAAATGGATTGCGCCAATGGTTCTCATTGCAACTCTACCATCTGCGGTCAGTTGGCACTTTATGTAACGATGTACAGTCCATTGCAGATGGCTGCCGATTTCCCTGAGAATTACGAGAAGCACATGGATGCCTTCCAGTTTATCAAGGATGTGGCTGTAGATTGGGACAAGTCTATCTATCTGGAGGCTGAACCAATGGAGTATATCACCGCTGCCCGCAAGGCAAAGGGTTCTGATAACTGGTTTGTCGGTGGCGTTACGGGCATGAAGGCTCATCAGTCTACCGTAAAGCTCGATTTCCTCGAGAAGGGCAAGAAGTATGTGGCTACCATCTATCAGGATGCAAAGAATGCCAACTACAAGACAAATCCTCAGGCTTATGTCATCACCAAGAAGACTGTAACCAGCAAGTCTGTCTTGAAGTTGAACTCCGTTGCAGGTGGCGGATTCGCAATTAGCCTTCTTGCGCAATAAAATGCAGGATTTTAAGTTGTTATGAAAGAAATTATTCTTGAATTAATAATGATGCTCATGAAAAGAATGAATAAAATGTTGTTGGTTGCTGCCTTGGCGGCAACCACACTTTCTGCTCAGGCAGAACAGAAGAAGGGACCGGCTTGGTTGAGTGATGCACTTTTCTATCAGATTTATCCATCTTCCTATATGGATACGGATGGCAATGGTATTGGTGACCTGCCGGGTATCACTTCCAAGTTGGATTACATCAAGTCGCTGGGTGTGAACGCCCTCTGGCTCAATCCGATCTTTGAGTCGGGATGGTTTGATGGTGGCTATGATGTCATCGATTTCTACAAGGTGGATCCTCGATTCGGTACCAATACTGATTTGGTTACATTGGTCAATGAGGCCCATAAGCGTGGCATGAAAGTTTGTCTCGACCTGGTGGCAGGACATTCCAGTACCAAGTGTGCCTGGTTTAAGGAGTCTTCCGAGAAAGATCCAAACCAGCGTTACAGCGACTATTATATCTGGATGAACGATATTCCTGAGAGCGAGAAGAAAGAAATAGAAGCCCGTCATCAGGAGGCAAGTCCGGAGTCTAGTACCCGAGGCAGATATGTGGAGGCGAATGCTCCTCGTGCCAAGTATTATGAGAAGAATTTCTTCGAGTGCCAGCCAGCCTTGAATTATGGCTTTGCTCATCCAGACCCAAATCATCCTTGGGAGCAGAGCGTAGATGCGCCTGGACCACAGGCTGTTCGCAGGGAAATACGTAACATCATGGCTTTCTGGTTTGATAAGGGTGTGGATGGATTCCGTGTTGATATGGCGTCATCGCTCATCAAGAACGACCCCGACAAGAAGGAGGTTTCCAAACTCTGGAATGAGATGCGTGCATGGAAGGACAAGTACTATCCTGAGACCGTCCTGATTTCAGAGTGGGCTAATCCGCAGCAAGCCATTCCTGCCGGCTTCAACATCGATTTCTACATCCATTTCGGTCTCAAGGGCTATGCCTCTCTGTTCTTCGACCGCAAGACTCCATGGGGCAAGTGGGAGCAGAGCTATCAGAACTGCTATTTCGACAAGCAGGGCAAGGGTTCGCTTAAGGAATTTAGCGAGAACTATACCAAGGCATATAATGCTATCAAGAATCTCGGTTACATCGCTGTTCCATCTGCCAACCACGATTACCAGCGTCCTAACATCGGTACCCGCAACACGCCAGACCAGTTGAAGGTGGCGATGACCTTCTTCCTCACCATGCCAGGTGTTCCATTTATCTATTATGGTGATGAGATTGGTATGAAGTATCAGATGAATCTCCCTAACAAGGAGGGTAGCAATGAGCGCTCTGGTACCCGCACTCCGATGCAGTGGACCAAGGGCAAGAATGCCGGCTTCTCAACGAGTGCGCCTGATAAGCTTTACTTCCCTGTAGATACGGAAAACGGAAAGTTGACCGTTGAGGCTCAGCAGGGAGATCAGAATTCTCTGTTGTCATATACCCGTAAGCTGACCGCTTTGCGTCATTCAGCCAAGGCTCTTGACAATGAGGGAGATTGGAAGCTCCTGAACCAGAAGGGTCAGGAATATCCGATGGTATATGAGCGCACTTTGGGTGATGAGAAGTATGTTGTTGTCGTGAATCCTGGTGCCAAGGCTGCCTCTCTCAACATCAGCTCTGTAGGTGGCAAGGCAGTTTCTGTTCTTTCTACAGGCAAGGTTGTATATAAATCAGGCAAGAAGACCGATGCTATCAAGGCTTCAGGCATTAGTGCCGCCGTATTCAAGGTGGCTAAGTAACCTGTGAACATGATTATTGCTAGCTTTATTAAATATCAGAATCCGCATGGATTTTAAGGAAGAATAAGAAAGAATACGAAAAGATAATCCGAAACAGAAGCGTTGTCAGCTATCTGTTTCGGATTTTTTTGTATAGTTTCCTTACTCCTTTATCTCTTTCATGTTTGCAGGATTATAGGGAGTCAACTGCTGCATCTCCTGCTCTGTTGCTTCAGGCAAGGAAGGTATCTTGTTTCTGATGCAGAAATCGGTAATGGCGGCAGCTGATTCTTTGGGAGTAGAAGAATCCGGTTTGATGGATTGCTTCTTTTCTACATACTCCTTTTCCGTGATATATAGTTCGGTAATCACATGGATGAGTTGCTGCTGCTTGTCTTTCTTATGAGAGAAAAGATAGCTGTTGTCAGATTTCTGGAAGAGCAGGTCCTTGAAGGAATAGTAATCTTCAGGACTTATCTGATAGGCTTCCACCACATGGTCGTAGATATCTGTCTGGGTATAACCGAAAAGCTGGTGCGTCAGATTCTTGTAGGTAGGAAGCTGGTTGATTTCTATCTGACAGATATTCCGGCTGCTGTCCGTTTGAATACTGCCTATTGTCTGCTGATTGAGCAGGACGAGTTGGGAGCCCAGTGAATCTTTCAGCTGATATTTCTTTCGATATTGCTCAATAAGTGTCTTCTCTTCCGGCCAAGGTCGGAAGGTTCCTTTGTCGCTGACCATGAATGCTCGCTTTTTGTCTTCGGAAACGAGTCGGCTGTTGTGAAGATTTCTTTTGGAATAGGCATTGAGATCCGTCTTTCCATTCTTCAGGTTGATGTAATACTCCACGATGCCGTCGTTGAAGTATTTCATTACAGAGTCGTTGGTCTGGTAACTGCGATAATATCCCTTAAGTCTGATGAAGTGAGGACGGTTCCCGGTTACGTTCACATCCTCCAGTTTCAGTATTTTTGTGATATGTCCAGGCATCTTCTCTTCCTTGTTCTGTGCCATAAGACTGGTAGGAAGGAAGAGGAGAAGCACAAACAGATATTTCATATAATGATGATGTTTCATATTGATGATGCTTTAAAAAGAATACTTAATGATGTGCAAAAGTAAGAATAATCAGTTAGATGCGCAAAGAAAATCTGTTATTATTAGGTTAAAACCGTAAGTAAGTAAACGATTACATACAATTATAATAAGGAATCGTGTGGTTATTGCTTTTCTTTTTGTATCTTTGCAGCCGTTTGGCAATTGTGAGTACCAAATCATACATAAAGGAAAAAAGAATATCTAATAATAAATAAAAAGTAATGACTACACTTACAATTTCTATTATTGTCGTTTTCGTGCTCGGCTATGCACTCATAGCTACCGAAAGCTTGACAAAGGTTAACAAGGCAGCAATTGCCCTGTTGATGTTGGTAGGTTGTTGGACCCTCTACATGATGGATCCAATGCAGTATCTCCAGTTGATGCATCCTGATTATACAGGCGGTGCTGCTGGAATGGTGGAGAAGGTGACCGGAATCATCCAGGAACATCTGGGCGATACCGCCACAACACTCTTCTTCCTGATGGGTGCAATGACCATCGTGGAAATCGTGGACCAGAACGGCGGATTCAACTGGGTTCGCAAGGTGATGAAGACCAAGTCGAAGCGTGCGCTCCTCTGGCGTATCGCTATCCTTACCTTCTTCCTCTCTGCCATCCTCGACAATCTGACCACCAGTATCGTGATGATCATGATTCTCCGAAAGCTCGTTACCGACCACAAGGATCGCATGGTTTATGCATCCCTCGTCATCATCGCAGCCAATTCGGGTGGTGCTTTCTCACCAATCGGCGATGTTACCACCATCATGCTCTGGAACAAGGGATTAATTACTGCAGCCGGCGTTATCGCCGAAATCTTCATCCCGTCTGTGGTTTCCATGGTGATTCCAGCCCTCATCCTTCAGACCATGTTGAAGGGCGAACTCGTGATGCCTGAGGTTTCTGCCCAGCAGAATGCAACGGTCAGCGATTTCACCGAAGGTCAGCGCAAGGCAGTGTTCTGGTTGGGAGTAGGCGGCTTGATCTTCGTTCCTATCTTCAAGAGTATCACCCACTTGCCTCCATTCGTAGGAATCCTTCTGGTATTGGGCGTTCTCTGGACTGCTACCGAAGTTTTCTATCGCGGTTTGCATCGTGGAGCTGATGCCGAGGGCACTCAGAAGCGAGTAACCAAGTTGCTTTCTCGTGTTGATATGAGTACCATCCTCTTCTTCCTCGGTATCCTGATGGCAGTATCTTGCCTGGCTGAGATTGGTGTATTGACTGCTTTGGGTCAGGGCTTGAACGTCGTATTCGATGGCAACCACTACCTGGTTACTGGTATCATCGGTGTGCTTTCAAGTATTGTTGATAATGTGCCTCTGGTAGCCGGATGTATGGGAATGTATCCTGTGGCAGCCGCTGGTGATATGGCTGTGGATGGCGTCTTCTGGCAGTTGCTCGCCTACTGTGCCGGAGTAGGTGGTTCAATGCTGATTATCGGTAGTGCCGCTGGTGTGGTAGTAATGGGCTTGGAGAAGATTACCTTCGGCTGGTATATGAAGCACATCTCCTGGATTGCTTTCGTAGGTTACATCGCAGGTATCGTTTGCTACTGGTTCATCCGTACCTTCCTTTATGCTATCTAAAGGATAATAGTTTTCTCTTACGTGGAAAAGTTTTTTTTGAGAAAAAAGTCTCAAAGTCTCATTTTCTATTGAAAATATCGGCTTAAAGACTTGATAGATAATAAGATAAAAGAGAATGAGACTTCTCGGTTTTGGTGCCGAGAAGTCTCATTAAAGTATCATAGAAGTATCATTATTTCACTGTTTCTTTACAAGATACTTCATTCCATCTGCAAATCTTTTATGTTTTAACTCACTCATATTCGCCAGTTTTCTGCCGAATCCCATCAAACTGTTCACCTTGAGCGATGAACCTATCTGCTTTTTCAGATAGTCGAAAATCTCGGCGGCAGTCAGATATTCACCCTCTTTCTCATTCTCAACCAACTCGAAATAGAGTTGGAAATACTGGTCTATCGGCTCAGCCACCTCAAACTGGCAGTTGTTCTTCATGATCAACTTCACCTGTTCCGCATCAAAATAACTCTTCTCGCCATTGTGCAAAGCAGTCAGCGCCTGGGCGAAAAGTTGCTGATAGTTCGGACGCACACTCACATCGATCGGTCCCGTCAGTTCCACACCGATGAATCTTCGGTTGCCGGATGGATCGGAGAGAATATCCGTGATGTTGCTCGTGGCGATGAACGAGGCGAGACGAGGAAATTCCATGACATGACTACCATACGGAGGCTTGTATTTCAGCGTAGGCAACTGGATGAGGTTCTTCAGAAATCCCTGCTGCACCTGTGGAGAAATCTGGTTGAACTCATCAAGATTGATGACCATAAACTGCGCCATCGCCTGATAAACCTGACGTTTTTCAGACAGAATCAGATTATCGTTATATCCCCACTGCAGTTCCGGCGGTAACAGCCGGCGACAGAAAGTACTCTTGTTGTAACCCTGCTTGGAAATGAGAAGCGGAGCCACCGAGTTGCCATACTGGCGATGGGTAAAGCCGCGCCACTGGTCAACCATGCCCAGGAACCAGGTGTAGAACCAGTTTGCCCAGTAAGGATTGTTGGTAGGAACCGTACGAGCCAAGGCACGTATATGGTCCTTTCCGTCCCATTTGTCGTAGCATTGGAAGAGATATTCATCTATCGGATTATAATTTTTGATATAATCAGACTCCAGAAAATTCCTGACATCCTTGATGCTCACTCGGATATCGGCAAGCTGCACCTCCAGCGTCATGCGCTTCTGCACTCTCGGATCTACGGGTTGGAAACCATACCAACCTTTCTCTTTCGGCATGTATTCCACGAATTTCATCACCGTGTTATATCTGAAGTTATATTTACTTTTCAGCAGCTGCATCATGCTCATGATATTCTCGCGAACGCTGTTCTTGTCAACTTTCTTTTCTTCTTCCGAAGTATCGGAACCAGGATTCATCTGCTGATTATCTTCCGTGTTGAAAGCCTGATTCTGAGGGCGCATGTTGCTGTCAATTTTCATCGCCACCGCCTTACTGTTAAAATAAGGTTTCGCATCGAGCGTCATCATAAAACTGTTGTGCATCGAAGGCTCAAAAGACAGATTTGAGCCCGCTTCTATAGAAGGTTTCGGTCCGTCTGTGAGCACCGAAGCCTTGGCAATCGCCTGATATACAGGCAAAATCTGCTGGTAAGCGATGCGGTACAGTCGTTCGGCATCCGCTTCGTCGGCAGGCAGCGAATCATCTTCATTGCAGAATTTCACCAATACGATAACCGACTTACCATCAGCACCTTCCAGCGCAGCAAAGGTAGAAGGCAGCATGGCAACCGAGCGCTTCACGCCCTCCACGCCGTCTGCATCTGTGATGTTTCCGAATTTCAGCATCAGGATACCGTTGCACGCCTTCATCTTCAGGTTGTTGTTTTCGTCTTTGGCGAATTCTGCAGCGGGGTAGATGTGCATCCATGTTGGCATATCCTTGTAATACTCGTAGTTGTTTTCCATATGGGGCACATATTCACGGAAATGGGTAACAGTAAGTCTGCTGTCATCTTTTGCGATACGTTGCAGCAACTTCTCCATCGTCTTTGTGCTGACGAGGAGCTGCTTCTTGTTGTTTGTATGAACGATTGTTACCTTCATTGAATATATTTATTAAGATGGTTAATTGTCAATCTATTAGCTATTAACTATAAACTGTTAACTATAAACTCTTTCTTGCGTTGCCCAAAGTTTGGTTGGTAAATTGGGCACTCGTTTCCCGTTGTACGGGCAATGGCTGCCCGTCGCTTGTTCTCCAGTAGCCCATCACGTGTTCACCGGTAGCCCGTCACTTGTTCTCTGTGGGACCGCTTAAATGGCATGGCTGGAACATCTGGAGGGCAGAGAAAAAGATTAGCTTTTAGTGAAATCAATCTCTTCTGAGAAATGGTCGAATTCAACATCTTTATATCCGTATCTGGCGAAGAGCTGTTTGATATATGCCTGTTGTTCCGGCAGGAGTTTCAGTTGTCCCAGTTTGTAACGGTAGTATTGTCCTTTGCTGCCGAGGTAGTCTCTCATTTCGGCGCGCAGAGCAGGAGCGTCTTTCACTTTCATTTCGGCAAAGAGATTGTCGAAACCCCATGCCATTTTCACGACACGCAGCGGAGCGAAGTACTTGCAATTCCCGTTTTTCAGGGCATTTGGGAAAATGGCATCCCCTCTATCAGTCTTCTCGTTTTTGTAGAGACCGGATAGATAGTGGATACATTTGTTTTTCATCGGACATGGTTCGGTGAAACAGTAGGTGATGTTGCTAGGTACGTTTCCGTACTCAAAAGCCTTTTTCAATAATTCCTTTTCATCCATGTTTCTTAAGTATTAAGAATAAAACATTCTGTTTTACTAAACGCAAAAACATCCTGTTTATTGCCTTGCAAATGCTATTATTATCACTTCATAAAGCATTTTTTTTCGATGCAGGCAAGAAATCATGATACTTTTCGCTAATTTATGATACTTCGATGATACTTCTTCCTTGATTTTTAGAGAAGTCTCATTCGTGATAAAGTTCTGTGTATTAATGATATAATTCTTATTCTATACCGGAAAATGAGACTTTGATACTTTTTTCGAGAAAAAAGATTCATACGTGCGTGTTAGCCTGTTTCGTAACAACTCTGCACCTCTATAGAAAATAATTATTCGGCTCATGAGGGATTGGGGAGTTGCAAGATTGCTTTTGCCTTTCCATTAGATTTTTGGGGAATCATGGAGAAGAGGGGTACGAGTATTGTCGTTTTGGAAAATTTTCCTCGTTTTTCAATTAGTAGTAGAAAGATTTGGTTGATTTTGCGAGCAAAACAAAAGTTTTGAATAAATAATTTGGTAAATACACTTAAAAAGTGTACCTTTGCCTTGTTAAAACAAAAAGCTATCCTATATGGAAATAAAAACAGAAAGCAACCAGATATATTCTCCGATAAGAGATAAATGGCTTGTGCTAAAGCCTGAGGAGGAAGTTCGCCAAAGATATGTTTGTCGTTTGGTGGATAGCTACGGCTATGGCATCAAACAAATGGGAGAAGAAGTAAAGGTGACAAACTCTCAACGCGGGCAAGGTGCTGCTCGTGCAGATATTGTTATTTGGCGAAATGAGGAGGATAAACGAAAAGGGAAGAATGCACTTATCGTAGTGGAGTGTAAGGCGGAAAATGTTACTATTCGCCAAGCTGACTATTTTCAAGGATATAATTATGCAGCTTGGGCTGGTGCTAAGTTTTTTGTCACAACCAACTTGAAGGAAACTCGTATTTTTAAGGTGGTAGAGGATGCTATGCCTAAAAAGTTGGAGGAAATTGCTGATATTCCTTCTGCCGATATGGTGAACGATGACAAGAAAATCAAGGCTATGCTGCTGCAGACAAAAGCGTTTACTCGTGATGAGTTCTCCCGATTGCTTTTTAAGTGCCATAACATCATTCGTAATAATGATAAACTTTCTCCTGAAGCAGCTTTTGATGAAATAAGCAAGATTCTGTTCATCAAAATTAGATATGAACGTACCAATTCAGGAACTCAGATATTTTCAAAAGATGCTTTTACAAAGCTAAAGAATGCATATAACAATATGAAGTCTAAGGATGCCCCTGAGTTCTATCAATTCTTGTTTGAAAAGACAAAGGAGGATTTTGCTAAAGACCATCTTTTTGATGAAAATGAAACTATCAAAATACGAGAGAATAGCTTTGAACAAATCGTGAAGGAATTACAAGTGTATAACTTGTCAACTACTTCTGATGATGTGAAAGGTATTGCCTTCGAGCAATTTTTGGGAAGAACGTTCCGTGGAGAGTTAGGGCAATTTTTCACGCCTCGTACTATTGTTGATTTTATGGTATCTGTGCTTGACCCACAAGAAGGTGAGTATGTTTGTGATCCTTGTTGTGGTAGTGGTGGATTCTTGATTCGTGCTTTCGAGTATGTTCGTGAACATATAGAGAATGAAGTGGAAGTAAGAAAAGAGGATGTGAAAAAGTCTTTGTTTACAGACGATTATTCAAAGCTACCAAAGAAAGAACAAGAGAAAAACGACCAAAAGGTAATAGATGCTTTCAGCAAGATGAACTATGAGTTGGACATCAATAATCCAATGGGGCGTTTGCGCTCCCTTTCTTTCGATTGTATCTATGGAACGGATGCCAATCCTCGTATGGCTCGAACTGCCAAGATGAATATGATTATGCACGGAGATGGTCATGGTGGGGTTCATCATCATGATGGTCTCTTGAATGTCAATGGAATTTGGGAAGGTCGCTTTGACGTCATCCTTACTAATCCTCCTTTTGGGGCAAGAATAGACAAGGAATTAAAGATTACAGAAGCCGATAGGTTTACTGATATAGAGAAAATCAAGGCTTATGAAAAAAGATATGGTAAGGAAAATTATGACAATGCGTTAAAGCAAGTCAATGATCATATAAATCAACCTATACTTGACCTGTTTCAAATAGGAAAGTTTAGTGGGCTTACCGAAGTCTTGTTTATAGAGCGTTGTTTGAATCTCCTAAAGCCTGGTGGCAGAATGGGTATTGTGCTCCCAGAAGGTGTATTGAACAATACAAACCTTCAAAAGGTGCGCGATTTTGTGGAGAGCAAGGCAAAGATATTGCTGATTGTGTCTATTCCGCAAGATGTATTTATGGCAGCAGGTGCTACAGTAAAGCCAAGTTTGTTGTTCTTCAAGAAATTCACCGAAGATGAGGCTGAGGAATACAATCGTATCTATATTCAAGTATCGCATGAGGTGGAAGCTAAGTACGATGAAGAAATGACGGATATAGATGTGAAGTTGGCAAAACGTGGCAAGGAGGCTTTGACAAAAGATGAAAAGAAAAGCCTTCGGTCTCGTAAGAAAGAGTTGACGGCTTTGATTGAGAACGAAATTAAAGTCTTAGTGAAAGAAAGATTTGACTACGTGATTCCTATAGCAGAGGTTCAGAAAGCTGGTATCAGTACTACTGGAGCTAAGATAGAAAACGAATTGGAACCGCTTGAAAAGGAGTTTACGGAATATCGAAAGGAAAACAAACTTTGGGAGAAGCATGTGAAGGCCACGAAATACAATGTTTCTGATGACGGAACCATGCTGCGTACAAGATTTATTGATGGTGTCGCTTGCGAACCAGAACCATTCTATAGATATTAAAGAGAAATGAGTGTAAATAATTTTAGATATATCCATTTTGCCCACTATAAGGACATTCCGAATTGGAGTGTCCAATATGTGGTTGAGGAGGAATTGGGCTTTACCAAGAAGTACCCAATGGCTAAGATTGGCTCGTTCTTGTCTCGCTCTAAAAAATTAGTTACTTTACAAGATAATATTGTATATAAGCGTGTATCTGTAAGTACTATAGGTAAAGGAATTGCCGTTAGAGATACTAAATTGGGAAAAGATATTGGAACAAAGAAACAATATTTAGTAAAGAAAGGTCAGTTCTTGTTGTCTAAGATTGATGCAAGAAATGGTGCTTTTGGTGTTGTTCCAGAAGAAGCAGATGGAGCTATAATAACTGGTAATTTTTGGGCTTTTGATGTTGATTATAATTTGTTAAATCCTCAATATCTTGTTCTAGTAACCCAAACAAAACAGTTTGTTGGGTTTGCTGAGAAATGTAGCAATGGCACTACCAATAGGCATTATTTGCAGGAGGACGCTTTTTTGCAACAATCAATCCCTTTGCCTTCGTTGGATGAACAGAAAGCTATATTGAAAGCTTATAATGAAAATCTTTTTGAGGCAAATCAATTGCTTGATGAGGCGATGGATAAAGAACAAAATATAAATCATTATTTAGATTCAATGTTGAAGTTCTCATGCAATAAAAGTTATATTCATAAAGGCTTGAACTTTGTTTTATTTAGAGATGCTAGTAGGTGGGATGTTCAGTATTATTCAACTCGGCGAAATGTCTTGTCCGCTTACGATGTGAAAACGATAGGACAGTGTCTTTCTGCATTTATGACAGATGTAAACAAAGCTTCATTGAGGATAGAAACTTATAAGGAGCCTCAAAAGAATTTTGCATATATAGGAATGGAATCTGTTGAAAAAAATACAGGAGAATTATTGGGTTTACCAATAGTTAAAGGAATGCAGATAAAAAGCCAAACGGTTCGGATTCCAAAAGGCTTCTTCATTTATGGGAAGTTACGCCCATATTTAAATAAATATTGGGTGAATGAAACGGAAAGAGAAAACATTGTATGCTCATCTGAGTTTTTTTGTTTTAAGCCAAAAGCAGGTATAGATATAAAATACTTTAAGTATGTACTTTCTTCCTATATTATTCAGGATCAAATCTCTGAATTAGTTAGCGGAGCAAGGATGCCAAGATTGAATGAGGAATCTTTTAAGAATGTGGTGATTCCAATTCCACCACTCGGCATACAGAAACAGATAGCAGATGAAATCTCCAAACGAAAAGAAGTGATAAAATCAAATAAGATTATAGCGAAAAATATGGTGTCTTCTGCCTTAGAGAATTTTGAACAAACAATATTTGAATAATTATGAGATTAAAGAAATTATATATAGAGCATTACAAGAACATTCATGGTGAATGTTCTTTTGAGGGGAATCAAGGCTATATAGCATTGATTGGTTTGAATGGTTCTGGTAAGAGTAACTTGCTGGAGGCAATAAGTTTGGTGCTTGATACCATGTTTGGGCTTCAAGTCAAGACTCCTATAGGTAATTTCTGGATAGAGTATGAGATGGATGGAGAAACTTGCTTTTATGGTAATATCGACCAAGCAGGAAAGGTTATAGAATTAGACTCGCAGCCTAAGATGCCTTCCATGCTTATCTCATGTTATAGTGGAGAAGATGACCGTTTGTGGAATTTCTGCTATAAGGATTATTATGTTCGTTTCTTTAATGCTGCCATTGGTGGAGGTGAATATAAGCCACTGAGCCTTTATGTAAACAAGTATTGTTGGAAGATAGCTTTTATCTCTTTACTCTTTAGTGAGAATGAAGAGGTAAAATCCTTTGTTAAGAATATCTTAAAAGTAGATGCTCAACAAGTGACCGTACAATTCACTCGTCGTGAGGAAAATAAGGCTAATAGCCATGATGCTTCTAATTGGTACGCTCGTATAGAAGAGAAATTTGGAAAGGAAAGAATTCCGATGGAGGTGTTGAAGTATGAGGACTTGATATGTAATTCGTATCCCAACTTAACACCAGATGCCCAGGTATTTTATTACCTTTATTTCCTTTGTATGCCTGAGCGAAATCTTAATTCTGGTATGCGAGCTGATAAGTTGATTGAAAATATAGACATACAGGTAAATGGCTATAATTTCGAAGACTTGAGCGAAGGGGAGAAGAAACTCATCCTCATCGAATGCATTACAAAAGTGTTGGGCGATAAAGATGCCCTTGTCTTATTTGATGAACCTGATGCGCATACTCATATAGCAATGAAGAAAGAGCTCCTTAGAGTTATTTCAGAATTTGAAGGTCAAACGATAATGACAACTCATTCGCCAATGTTTTTGAATAAACGTTGGGATGGATACTATGTAGAAAATATTTATTATATGCATGATGGTATAGTTGAAACAGCAGATGGGCTAAAACATCTGAGCGATTTGACTGATGGAGCAATAGATTACTTTGAAGGTTCTTTTATCCTAAGTTCAAAGAATATTTTAGTGACGGAAGGACCTTATGACATTATGTATCTGAAGTATGCTATAGATATATTTGCACGAGAAGATACGAAATATGCAAAGTTAAATAATATAGCATTTATGCATGCAGGTGGAGCAAGTAATGCTGTTGCGATGTATAGGGAGACTTTGTATCCTATGATTTCTAAAATAGAGCATCTTGTATTCTTGTTTGATTATGATATGGAGGGATATAATGGAAAGGAGAAGCTGATGCAGCAAGTTTCTGCCAATTCTGACAATGTAACCACATCGTTGTTTTATCAAAATAATTATGGTGTGGTCAGATCACAGAGACCTAAAGAGAAAGATCCAAATTCTTATATATTGGAAGATTTGTTTGATAGTGAATCTTATAAACCTATTATGGATAAAATTCATGTGGTATCTCACAAAGAAATACGCAATGTTAAATGGGAGGTAAAAGGAAGTAAACGTCCAAAAACAATACCGGAGGCAATAAAAGTTTATATAGAAGAAAACTATCTTTCTTTTGGTAAGGAATGGATAGAAGGCTTTAGGCCAGTATTAGATAAATTAATACAATTGTTTAATTTGTAATTGATGGAAATTATGTTAAAAGAAAGAAACTTAAAAATAGCAGTGTTCTCTGCGTTGCTTGTTAGTTTGTTTATTGCATTCATCTTCAATTTGACATTGTCAGTTGGCGAAGGTACAGTTATGCCTCTTTCAAATGGTGATTGGTTGAATTTTTGGGGAAGTTATGCTGGTAGTGTTCTTGCTTTGGTTGTTGGCTTGATTGCAATATTTTATACAAATGCTAATTGTGAACAGACATTATTGCAGCAAAATAAAATATTGAATTATCAGCAAACGATAAAGGAACAAGAAGAAAGAAATGTGTGTTTGAAAAATAATCTGAATTTATTGAATTACGCAGAAATACAAGGAATAACAGCAAGTATCAATCAAAATGATTTAATATCTTCAAAAGAAAAAATAGTGAATAAGAAAGCTGAGATATATTCTTGTGATTTGCAGCTTCGATATGTCTATGGTTATGATCTTAATGAGCCTAGACCAAAAGAAGAGCAAACGTATAAGGCTTGTTGGGAACAATGTATTTCTGAGTTGTCTGTCCTTTTGGATAAGCAGTTGGAATTGGTTATGCGTATAGCTCAAAATCAATCTGATTTAAGTATGAAAAATGGAAACTCTCAGATAATATCTAATGCAGAGTCTCTCTTGAAACTTGGTGTGACTTTAGAACAAAAAATAGAATATGAAAATACTATTATGGGGGCAAAAAGTGAGATACTTCTTTTAGATAAAAGAATAAATGCTTATGTCTCAGATATAAATTTGATTTTGACGGCAATTAATATGAAGTCTGAAGAATTGTTAAAAGACACCAAGAGGTTATTTGATTTATCTATTGTTGTTCAAAAAGCAAACAGAGAAAAATGTAAAATATAGGAGAAAATAATATGGACTTCGTTAAAATACAAGGTTATAAATCATTCAAGAAAATAGCGGTTTGCTTGCATCCAATCAATCTCTTGATAGGCGCAAATGGAGCTGGCAAAAGTAATTTCTTGTCACTATTCGAAATGTTGGGCAATCTCTATGAAAAGAGGCTGGCTTCATATGTAGCCCAAATGGGTGGAGTCAATAAGTTCTTTTATCAAGGTTTGAAGCAAACAGAGAAAATAGAAATAGAGATAGGACAGAAGTTAAATTCTTATGTTTTATCTTTGATGGAATCCGATGGAAAATTATTGATAGCTCATGAGAAATTGGGATATTCTTATTTTGGACAGTTGTCTACGGTAGATATAGGGAAGTATCAAGAAGAAGCTGGGTTAAAGGATTATGATGGAATGCGCAGGGGAGATTATATAAAAGGTTATATCTCCCAAATCCGCAAGTTTCACTTCCACGATACAGGTCGCCGTTCTCCATTTACGGCTGATAGCCATATCGTGAACGATGCTTATCGTATGTATGAGCATGGTGAAAATCTGGCGGCTATCCTCTATCGTATTCAGCGAGAGAAGCCGATGGCTTATCGTCGCATTATCCGTGTCATTCAGAGTGTGGCTCCCTATTTCTCGGATTTCTATTTCCAACCAACCGAAGCCGATATGGTGCGCTTGCAATGGCAGGATAAGTATAGTTCTATGATTTACGGACCGACCGACTTGTCGGATGGAACCATTCGCTTTATTGCCTTGACTGTGCTCTTTATGCAGCCATGGTTACCACGAGTTATCATCATTGATGAGCCGGAGCTTGGTTTGCATCCTGTGGCTATCGAAAAACTTTCGGGTTTGATTAAGATGGCGGCACAAAAGGGCACGCAAGTTATCGTTGCTACCCAGAGTGCCGAACTAATCAGTAACTTTGAGCCAGAGGATGTCTTGACTGTTAATCAGAACGAAGATGGTACAACCATCCATCGGCTGAATAGCGAAGAATTGGCACATTGGCTTGAGGATTATACACTTGGTGATTTGTGGAAACAAAATATTATGAAAGGAGGTCAGCCACGATGAAACGACTAATCATAGTGTGTGAAGGTCCTACGGAACAAGAGTTTTGTACAGAAGTGCTTGGAGTGGAGTTTGCTAAGCATAATATTTATGTGGAAGCCCCTGTCATCAAGCATTCGCATGGTGGTATAGTTCCTTGGTCCACCATCAAAAAGCAAATATTGAATCATCTTCAAGAAGGTGATGTCTATGTCAGCATGTTAGTGGATTACTATGGCATCAAAGACCAGTTCGGGTTTCCTGGATGGGAAGAATCTAAGGAGATTGTGGATAAGACGGAGCGTATTCATTTCTTGATAGATAGAATGGCGAAGGATATTTCTGAGCAATATCGCTTTCGCTTCATTCCATACATACAACTTCATGAGTTTGAAGGATTGCTGTTTAGTGATGTGAGTGCATTCTTGAACAGTTTTGAGGAGAGTGAGTTTGATTATGCAGAGTTGCAGGCTACGGCAGAGGCTTTCCAATCGCCAGAGCTTATCAACAATAGTCCTGAGACAGCTCCGTCCAAACGATTGATAGCTGCTATTCCTGATTATAATAAGGTAGTTGTTGGCATTTGTGTTGCTATGGACATTGGTTTGGAGAAGATTCGTGAGAAATGCCCTTTGTTCAATGAATGGATTGAGCGGTTAATGAAGTGATCAGAGTTTAACTATTCGATAAATACATAAGATAGCTCTGACATGTACAATACTGTAATCAACCATATAACAAGTGATAAGCAATGACCGGAAAGATTGGAAGAAAAAAGGTATTGAAGTTTCGCGACTTCCCAACACGCCTACATGGCGAGGTATTCTTTGTAGAGAATGGGTATGATGAAAAGTTGAACCTTTCCATCATCAACCATCTCCTGGATATCAACAACTTGTTTATCAGCAAGTCAATTCATTTTAATTATTTCCCATTTCTGGGTCCTCATATCAGGAAGACAGCTCTCTACAGCTATCCTGCGATGAATAAAGAGGATTTGAACATCTCTGTTCCTTCCGATTTGCTGTTGTCGCAATTGGTAGAAGAAAAGAATAAGGAGAAATTACATCCTAGCATCTTACTGCTAGACCATGAGGAGGATGGCATATATTATGTCAATTCCTATTCTTTGTCTATAGAGGAAGATGAGGATTTTATGCCATTGATGCAGGCTGCGTATGATAAGTTGCCGGATTGCAAAGTGATGTTCAGCTCTGTCGATGATTTTCCATACAGTATATTTGATCCGACACCGATTCCGGCAGATGAAACATTCAGCTATGATATCAGGCAGAAGATGAAGGAGGTGTACCGACAGGTACAGGACTTACGCCTTGGCGGAGTAAGCGATTGGGTGCTGAAGCAGTATCTCTTTCCACCCAAGAACCTGAGTAGAATGGTCATCACGGAGAATTACGATATCATACTGCCCGACTATCATGATATGACTATCAAGATGGAGCCATTGGTAAAGGCGGTGTATATTCTCTTTTTGCGTCATGAGGAGGGAATCCTTTTCAAATGCCTGTCGGATTACAGGGAAGAGCTATATGATATCTATGTGGATATTCGCAAGAAATCGAACAACAACGGGGCACATCTTTCGGAAGAGAAGATTCGCCAGAGCATTGAAGCCCTGACGAATCCACTGTCTAATTCTATCAATGAGAAATGTGCCCGTATCCGCCAAGCCTTCACTCTCCAGTTTGATGAAAGTTTAGCCGGGAGTTATTTCATTGATGGCAATCGTGGCGAACCCAAGAAGATACCATTGGATAGAAAACTTGTGGAGTGGAAGTGAATTTTCTTAGGTATTCTTTCTGTATAACAAATAAACTCCTATGGCGACCCAAACGCTCGGTCCGAGGTTTGGGTTGCCACGCATAATGATACTGATAAAGCCAATTACTCCAATCAGAATACATGCCCATCCCCAAATCTTCAACTTAGTTCTTCTTTTCAAGCTCATTTGGCGTTTTCTTCTTAGAGCATAATACGACAATGAGACCAATCACCACATTGATGAGTGAGATACCAAAAGCCCATCCGAAACCAATCTTTCTGTTTCTTCCCAGGCAACCAACGCCGAATGCTAACGCTACGGCAATCACGAAAAAAAAGAGTCTTTCCATATTCCTATTATTTTTATTGTTATTTTGGCTGCAAAAATAATAAATGGTGGTAGATGCTGCAAATGTTTAGGCTCCACAAGGCTTGTGGAGGTAAGTTTTTCCCGAGTTTGTACATCTGTTTGCAAAAAAAGAACTAACTTTGCCATCTCATAAAGTATTAATTAAAAAAGGTTATAATTATGATGTTACCAATTGTTTCAGTATTGATTGGCATAAGTTTGATGTATTACATCCGCCAGAAAAGAGCAGAAAAAGAGATGGATGAGATCGTTAATTCTATCTCGCCATCTAATGATAGCAATGAGAATATTGGTACTAGAGACTTGTGTCTTGAGTTGCTCCGGCAGCTTAATTGTGAAGTTCGTATAGAGCATGATGACATTTACTTCACGTATCAAAATGAGAAGTTTATGATAGAGGCTTCAAACGACTCTGCCTTTATTACAATTTGGGATCTTCATTGGGATATGGTGGATTCGGAGAATATCCAAGATGTAGAGAATATGAAAAAGGCAGTTAATCGTACTAATCAATTAGTGCATAATACGGTTTTGTATATGTCGTATGAGGAAGAAAAGTCTTATTATATTCTGTCTAAGTTGCAATGTTTGCTAATGCACAATATTCCAAACACAAAAGCCTATCTTTCTGCGACTCTTGATGATTTTTTCAGAACCAAGCAATGTTACTCTCAGGTTCTTGATGACATCGGCAAAGAGGGGGCGTAGATATAAATGTCGTTGTTGCTTGTGTTATCTTGTAAAATGAAATGAACCAGTTTCGTTGTTTTACAAGTTGTGTTCCCAACAACAAGTCGGTAAAAATCGAAACAACAACGGCTGGGGCAATTGCTGTATCTGTTTCAGCATTGCCCCAACGAGTTGCTGCGATTTTAAACTCAAACATTTTCCAAAAAACAGTTTGGATGGGCAAAATAGAGTTTTTTATGTAGTGTTTACGTTATTTTTGAAGAATATCTTTTGTATTTAAAGATTATTTTTGTACTTTTGTGTCGAATTTGGATTTTTTAATAACCATTTTCAGACATATAGAAATATAAGGAGCGTTATGCTACTCTTACAGGTGCAAAGCCAAAGAAATACAAAGTCGACAGATATTGGCATGGTAGTTCCTACGTTGTAATGTAGATTGCTTACTAAATCTTGTAGATTGAGATTTTTTTCTAAGGCAGTACTTAAAAATGTAGTTATATCAGTGCTACGCTTTTCGTTTAACTAAATATGTCCTGTTGGCTACTGAAGGACTGCTTTCTTATGATATGAGAGTTTATAATAAAAAGAAAGAAAAGGTGAGAATAAAACACTTCTGTGTTAAATCAAATGCTATTTGGATGCCAAGATATAGCTTTGTTGAATTATAGCTTTGTCGTGTATCATGATAATAGAGAAAAGATAGTATTTGAAGGTCTATTAAAGGAATCTCACGCCCTTAGTTATATGCAAGAAATATTTAAACTATCAGAATGCTATATTTGTAAGACAAATGGCTATAGGGCAAAAACAATAAGCAGATATATAAAGCAGCAAAAAATGAAATATCAAGTTCTACAAATATCGTTCGATTATCGTACTTTTCAAGATATAGAAAAATGTATATGGAATTTCACAACGTCGGAAATCCGTACGGATAAGGGTATACTAACAATTATTGGGACTCAAGAAGTAGAGCAGAATGGTCAAGTAGGTATTCAAATGAGTGTTAATGGTTGGCTCGACTTAGGTGAATACTGTCCATCATCTTCTATGAGCAAATCTGTAAATGTCAGAACTGTTGCTGTCATGCGGCAACCACGCAATGTATGGTTGTGGGTTTATATGTTTGATGATGCAGGACAGCCAATTGCTGTTTTCTGTGGTACGGATAGTTTTGATGAAAATACTGGTTTTGCTAAATATGTTAATGAATTAAAGCGTATTGCTGATGGTGGTGTTATTGACGATGTCGAAAACTTTGAGCGCGATAATTTTCATGAAGAATTTACTCCAACAGCAGAGGAAAAAGTAACAGATTACATTCTTGCTGATGGTAAAAAATACAATGGGTGGGGTTGTTATTACAAAGAAAAATTCTACCCTCATGGTTGTGGAAAAAAGTTTTTCTCAGATTTCTACGTTTATGGAAACTTCAAAAAAGGTTTATTGAATGGCGCTGCCATAAATAGCCACAACCATTATATGTACACGATGTTCTTCAAAAATAATCGAGGTAATGGATGGGGGCTTTGTATTAATGGAGGATATCTTGTCGAGTTTGGTTATTATGAGGATAGTAAACTTAAAACCGATTTGACAAATTTCGTTCAGTGGTATTATGAAGGAAAACTTAGAAAATCAGGACGAACAGATGAAAAAATGTTATCAATGTATACGTCAAAAGAAACCAAAGAAGTAACGAATCTTCTTATTGGATATGCTCCAAAGAAAGTTTCTGAAAGTATGATTTTGTCTTGTATGGGGTTCCGTTTTAGAGCAGATGGCTCAGTTTGGGTAGGCACAGGCAACCTAAGTACAATGACAGGATATTATATTCATTTTAGGTCTGATGGATGTATTGATATTGGTAAATTCGACGATAGCTATTTAGAAGAAAGAATGTCTCTACAAGAGCTTATAGACAATTATTTTGGTACTCAAAGAATAAATGAAGATAACCCTTTCGGATCTTTTTTCAGAAGTAGTCCAAAATCGACTTTCCAAATAGAACGTGAGTCAGAGAGAGAGTTGTACCGTGATATTGAGGAGCCTAAAGTTAATTTTAATTATTTTACAGGTAATTATGAATACAATGATGATTATTCGGGCGATTTGCCATTCTGAAACCATTTTATGGTTATAGGGTGACTCTAATATGTCTTATTGTGATATCGTATGATTAAATCCTCAAATTATTATTCGAGATGAAAAGTAAAACGTCTTTTGTTCATGTAATGAACTGTACCTGTTAGTTTAAGAGATAGCATTTTCAAGATTACTAACAATATGTAGAAGAGGTAAAAATGAAATTTTTTCTTACTGATGTCCGATTTTCCAATGTTCATAACAATTAGAATTTTGAGGAAATAGTACTTTATCGAAGTGAGGGCTATTTTTTAGGGTGTCCAGTTCTATGTTCCAATATTAACTCACTTGTTTGAGAGTTTTGGTT
>ERZ779978.38-NODE-38-length-75999-cov-27.4432_pt1 | contig 75999 bp, 68 predicted proteins | sample MGYA00511938_ERZ779978 | MGnify/ENA primary metagenome ERZ779978 (study PRJEB29588, sample SAMEA2153557) | human gut metagenome | biome: human gut; feature: human-associated habitat; material: faeces | place: Denmark | collected 2008/2010 ...
AATTTAATCAGCTGTTACTGCTTTTTTTTGAATTATGCAAGGTATAAACGCGGAGCCGCTTACGAATTTATGATACTTCTATGATACTTTTTATAAAATAAACAGAAAAGTATCATTTTTATAAACCACTATATATCAACCATATATAGCATTTTTAAACACGAATAATGAGACTTTGAGACTTTTTCAAGAAAAAAGCAGCAATGGCTACTACTCCATTGCTGCTTATTTTATATTTTACTGAACAATCTTGAAGCGGATACGCAAAGAATGCGCATGCTCATCCCAATTGGTACCAAGCAATACAAACTTGCCAATCTGGGCGGTAGAACGGACATGCTTGCCGATACATGGACAAACATCATAATCACCGATACGAACCAGACGCAAGGTCTCGCTCGCATCATCCGGCAGACGGTCTAACTTGACGTTAGCCGGAATGTGGTCACGATCCACAAACTCGTAAGTAACAGGCATATCAAGCTCTATCAGGCGATTCATCTCCGTCTCAATCTCCTTCTCCTCCTGGCGGGTAGGCTTGTGATCGACGACGAAGGTCATCTTACTCTTCTTGCGCTCAATATGTGCATTGCGGCTGCGCTCACAGCCAAACAGGCGAACCATCAACTGATTGAGCAGATGCTCAGCCGTATGAGCAGGAGGGAATTCCTCCTTATGATGCTCATTCAATATGATATCACTTTCCTCCATCTTGACATTGAATTTATAGATTCTTACTCCGTTAGCATCCATTGATATCGGGAATACGCCATCCTTCTTCAACTCAACCTTCTTCTTACCACCCGAGAACAGTTCTGTTACCAGCACCTCCTCTTCAGCAATATGGAAGAAATCGAAAGCATGACCAGGGATACAAACCTGCAACTGGCGCGCCTCCTGGGCAAAATTGAGCACTATCAGCATAGCTTCATCATCCTTCTTGCGAAGGAAGGCGAAATTGGTACGGGGATCGAAATTCTCAGAACCCGGATTCACATACATCAAATCGAAGGTCTCACCCTCGCGGATGGCTTTCTCTTCATTGGCGAAGCGAAGAAGCTGACGATAAGTGGCTGCCAGATATTTCTGCTCCTGACTCAATGCCGAGTCAGATGAATCCTGATAGGCATGCGCCAGAGTTTCCGGACTCCAATAGTCGAATATCGTGGTACGGCCATCCGTGCCGCTGAATCCTTCCTCATCCATTCCCTTCTCGCCGAATTCCTGACCACTGTAAAGCATGAAAGGATTCTTCTGGAAGAAGAGACTCATGGCTGCAGCAGGAATCGCCTTCATGGCTGAGCCACAGAAGAAATCGCTGGCGATGCGCTGCTCATCATGATTCTCAAGGAAATAGAGCATGTGATCGCGGATATCATCCACTACCTGCCACTCGTGAGTGATACTGGCTGCCGGACGCTCACCACGAACCACGCCACGCAGGCAATCATACATTCCTACCTTGTCATAAAGATAATCGAAACCAGCCTTTACATAGTTGCGGTACTGGTTAGGATCATAAACCTCGCCGATAATCACGATGTGAGGATACTTCGCCTTCAATATTCCGGTAGCGTATGACCAGAATGCCGTTGGCACCATTTCTGCCATATCACAGCGGAAGCCATCTACACCCTTGCTTGCCCAAAAGAGGAGGATATCTGTCATCTTGCCCCATGTGTTTGGCACTGGTTCATAATGATAGCTTCTGCCTCCTGCATCACAGTAATCTACACCGTAATTGAGTTTCACGGTCTCATACCAGTCGTTACAGCCAGGATGGTTATCAAACCGGTCGTTTCCTGTAGCTCTGGCTGGGCTCTCGGTATAAGGTTCATAAATCTTGGCATCTTTCGCAGAGAAAGCCTTGAACTCTGGTTTGGACTGACGGATTTCATTCAAATCCAAATCGCCCCATGCATAATAGAAATTATTCCTGGTAGAGAAGTGCATGTTCGGATCATCATCTTCTCCCAAATCCCGTACACCTGTTGGTTTGCAAATGGAATGATACTCTCGGGCTACATGGTTCGGAACGAAATCCATGATTACTTTCATACCAGCCTTGTGAGTACGCTCTATCAGCTGCTCCCACTCTTTCATTCTCATACTGACATTCACAGCCAAGTCTGGATCGATATCATAGTAGTCGGTAATAGCATATGGCGAACCTGCTTTTCCCTTCACTACCTCTGCATGCTGAGTAGGAATTCCATAAGAAGAGTAGTTTGTCTGAGTGGCATGACGAATCACACCCGTATACCAAATATGTGTAAATCCCATATCGTGGATGCGTGCCAGAACTTCATCTGAGAAATTATTCAGCTTTCCGCAACCATTTTCTTCGATGGTACCATTTTCCTTACAGGTTGTATTCTGGTTTCCGAAGAGTCGTGGGAGAACCTGGTATATAATAACTTTTTCCTTCATTTAGCGGCTTTACTAAAAAAAATGAAACGTTTTACCTTTTCAACAACGCCTTTGCTGAAAAGATAAAACGTTGAATAGTTTTATTGTTGATTAAGCAATACCATGAGCGGCAACATTCTTGTCGATGCGGCCAATCATGCCCTGCAATGCCTTGCCAGGACCACACTCTGTGAAGTCATCAGCACCATCAGCAATCATAGTCTGTACAGATGAAGTCCAACGTACAGAGCTTGTAAGCTGTGCGATGAGGTTCTGCTGAATCTCAGCTGGATCAGTATGAGGCTTACCGTCTACATTCTGGTAAACCGGGCACTTAGGAGCAGAGAATGTAGTCTTCTCGATAGCAGCCTGAAGTTCATCCTTAGCTGGCTGCATCAATGGAGAGTGGAAAGCACCACCAACCTTCAAAGGCAATGCACGCTTAGCACCAGCAGCCTTCAGCTTCTCGCAAGCAGCATTGATAGCATCTACGTTACCTGAGATAACGAGCTGACCAGGGCAGTTGTAGTTAGCAGCAACTACCACGTTGCCTTCTGTGCTTACCTCAGCGCAGATTTCCTCAACCTTCTCATCTGGCAAACCGATGATGGCAGCCATGGTACCAGGGTTAGCCTCGCAAGCCTTCTGCATGGCATTGGCACGGGCAGCAACGAGTTTCAAACCATCCTCGAAAGCCATAGCACCAGCAGCAACCAATGCTGAGAACTCACCGAGAGAGTGACCAGCAACCATAGCTGGCTTGAACTCCTCGCCCAGGCAAAGAGCAGAGATAACAGAATGGAGGAATACAGCAGGCTGGGTAACCTTGGTTTCCTTCAACTGATCGTCGGTTCCGGCGAACATGATATCAGTAATCTTGAAGCCGAGAATCTCGTCGGCCTTATCGAAAAGTTCTTTTGCCAATGCGTTGTTATCGTAGAGGTCCTTACCCATACCTACGAACTGAGAACCCTGTCCAGGGAAAACAAATGCTTTCATTTTATCCTATTATTTTTTAAGTTTATAATAAATATTCCTGCAATATACATGAATTCTTTGAATCCGACTGCAAAGGTACAATAAAATTCTGAGAATCAGCAGAGAATATTAAAAAATAAAGTTATATATTCTAAATTACTACAAGAATGGTAAAAACTTTCCATTCTGAATGCGGAACAGGCATAAAAAAAATCCCTAATGCCTTGCGGCAAAAGGGATCTTTATATTAATTTGCTTTACAGTGCGAAAAATATCGTACTTCATACAAATTGATTGAGCTAGGATTATTCAGCTGCTGGAGCCTCTTCCTCAGCTGCAGCCTCAGCAGGTGCCTCAACTGGAGCCTCCTCAGCAGCAGGAGCGTTCTCAGCAACAACATTAACTGGAACCTTAACCTCAACCTCCTTGTGGTAGTGTACAGTAGCCTCGTACTCACCAACCTTCTTAGCATCCTTCATAGTGATGATCTTGCGATCAACCTCGATGCCCTTCTTAGCGAGTTCCTCAGCAACAGTTGCAGCGTTAACTGAGCCATAGAGCTGACCAGTAGCGCTCACCTTAGCAGCAATAGTAAGAACAATGCCCTCGAGAGCCTCGCCCTTCTTAACAGCCTCAGCCTTGATAGCCTCAAGCTTGTGAGCCTGCTGCTTCAAATCCTCAGCCAACTGCTTCTTAGCAGATGGAGATGCGATAACAGCCTTACCTGTAGGGATAAGGAAGTTACGACCATAACCACTCTTTACATTTACGATATCGTTCTTATATCCAAGACCGATAATATCTTGCTTCAAAATAATTTCCATTCTTCTTTATCCTCCTTAAATTACTTCATCAAATCGGTTACGTAAGGAAGCAAAGCGATCTGGCGAGCACGCTTTACAGCCTGTGCTACACGGCGCTGATACTTCAAAGATGTACCTGTAATACGACGTGGAAGGATTTTACCCTGCTCGTTCAAGAACTTCTTCAAGAACTCTGGATCCTTGTAGTCAATGTACTTAATACCGCTCTTCTTGAAACGGCAATACTTCTTCTTCTTTGTGTCGATAGAAGGAGCAGTCAAATAACGGATTTCTGATTTCTGATCTGCCATGATTAAGCCTCCTCTTTTTTACCAAGCTTTGCACGACGCTTCTCTGCGTAAGCGGCAGCATACTTGTCAAGTTTAACAGTCATGTAACGAATTACTTTCTCGTCGCGGCGATAAGCTGTTTCGAGCTTAGCGATAACAGTTGGCTCAGCCTTGAACTCAACCAAGCTGTAGAAGCCTGATGTCTTCTTCTCGATGTTGTAAGCCAACTTCTTCAAACCCCAAGCCTCTTTGTTCAGAATCTCAGCACCATTATCGGTGAGTACCTTCTCGAACTTAGCGACCGTTTCCTTCATCTGTTCATCAGACAAAACGGGAGTCAAAATGAAAACGGTTTCGTATTGATTCATACTACTTTAAATGATTAAATATTAATATAAAAATTCTCATGCAAACCGGAAAATGTGTGCGGGAACACAGCCTTTTCACGAATTGCGGTGCAAAATTACGACTTTTTCTTGAATTAACCAAATATTTTTCGTACTTTTGCACAAAATAATTGTTAATAGTATAAAAACAACCTCTAAATTGTAAAGAATATGGCAAAAATGAACAAGAAACTGATTACTCTGCTCCATACCCTACCATCTATGGGCATGGCTTTCATCGTTTTAGGCGTCCTGCTGATGGTGGCCAGCTTTGCGTTTTCCATTCAGGGAAACAGCGTACTCTTCGCTGGCCTCTTTTTCATTCTGGCGGGAGTAGCCGGATTTGTATATTCATTAAAAAAAGGATAAGCCGGTCATCGACTTATCCTTTTTATATCTTTGGGAATCTTTTCCTAATTACAGAATCATTTAATCTTCGTTAGGAACTATCAGTTTGTATCCCTTACCATGGATATTGATGATTTCAATCTGAGGATCGTCCTTCAAATGCTTACGGAGTTTGGTGATATAAACATCCATTGAGCGTGCATTGAAGTAATTGTCATCAATCCAGATGGTCTTCAGAGCAAAATCGCGCTGCAGAATTTCATTAGAGTGAGCACAGAGCAAAGCAAGAAGTTCATTCTCCTTGGTGGTAAGCTTGGTCTGCTTTTCACCAATGGTAAGAAGCTGCTTCTGTGTATCGAAGGTAAAGTCACCAATGTGATACATGGTAGACTCCTTGCTCTTCTTGCCACGTACGCGGCGGAGAATAGCCTCTACACGGAATACCAATTCTTCCATAGAGAATGGCTTGGTGATATAATCATCAGCACCAATCTTGAAACCTTCAAGGATATCTTCCTTCAATGTCTTGGCAGTAAGGAAGATGATTGGGAGGTCGGCATTGGTCTGACGAATTTCCTGTGCCAGGGTAAAGCCGTCCTTCTTTGGCATCATCACGTCGAGTACTGCAATATCAAACTTATTTTTATTGAATTCCTTATAACCTACCTCGCCATCAGGGCACAGAACTGTGGTAAATCCCTTTGCCTGCAAATATTCGCGAAGCAACATACCTAAATTTTCATCGTCCTCGCAAAGCAAGATTTTAATTTTCTCTTCCATATCTTTATTCTTTAAAATTATTAATATTCTTTTAATTCTTTATTCTGTTTCTTCAAGTCTTAACTGTGAATCACCGGCAACTTGATGGTAAAGGTTGTGCCCTTTCCCAATTCGCTATCTACCTTAATTTCACCATCATGAAGATCTACTATCTTCTTGACATAAGCCAATCCCAGTCCGAATCCCTTCACATCATGGACATTGCCCGTATGTACGCGATAGAACTTGTCGAATATCTTCTTCAGATTCTCCTTCTTCATACCCAGACCGGTATCCGTAATCGAGAGATACAGATGTTCTTCATCATTCCAGGTCTTCATCGTAATGTTAAGCGGCTCGTCTGGCTTGCGGTATTTCACGGCATTGTCCATCAGATTGAAGATGACATTCTGGAAATGCACCTCGTCAACATATAGTCCCGAATCGATGGCTTCGATATCGGTATAGACCTTACCACCTGTATGCTCAACGCGGAGCGAGAAGGAATTGGCAATATTCTCAACCATCTCGTTCAGATCGAGTTCTTTCTTCTTGAACACCGCCTTCTTGCGGTCGAACATACTCATCTGCAATACCTTTTCTACCAGGAAACGAAGACGCTTCGATTCATCGTTGATCACGTTACCCAGATGTTTCTGCATCTGTTCACTCTTTGCTACCGAGGTATCATTGAGCATCTGCGCTGCCAGACTGATACTGGCTATCGGCGTCTTCAGTTCGTGGGTCATATTATTGATGAAGTCGTTCTTTATCTCTGTATATCTCTTTTGTCTGAAGATAACCACAATGGTAAAGATGAAGGTAATCAGCAGTACCAGCGTGAAGATGACACTAGGAATCATGAAGCGCACACTGGAGAAGATATAGCTGTTCATATCCGGGAAATGCACCCTTACTACGCCCATCTTCGACTGCGGGTCGTTGCGGAAGAGCACCTGTGAGTAGCTGTATTCCTCACCCTCGTCCGTATAGTCAGGACAGCGGTAAACCTCTCGTCCATCCTGAGTAGTCACGGTGAAATGATAAGGAATGTTGATACCATTATTCATCATCTCAGCCTTGAGGTCCTGATCGAGCTGCTTGAAGTTGATTCTCTCCTTCAGCGGCTTGTCTGATGCCGAATAAAGGATAGAATATACCACCTCATCCAGCAACGCTTTCTGATAGACATAGCGGTTCTTCACGATTTCCTGAAGCGACTTCTGTGTTTCTGTCAGCGAATTCTTATCGCTACGCAGTATCATCGCCTTCGGCATATTGCCAGGATGTGTGGCATTTGTCTTCAGCTCGAAAGTTGAATAAACTGCCGTTCCCTTGTTCTTATCTTTATTGGCCTTACGTTCTGTCTCGTTGACATTCTTTTCGAGATAGCGCAGAGTTTCATTAAGCTCCAAATTTCTTGAAGCTTGATACAGGGCTCTGTTGACCGACTCATCAAACTGTTCCTTCTTCATGTTTACCATCTCCTGGATGTAACTGAGCTGCAAGTACAGCAGCGCAAGGAACGAAAAGCCCATGATAATGGCTATGGTCCAAATCGTTTTCTTCTTCATGGGGGCAAAGATAAGAAATTTCTTAATCAGTTAACTTAAAATCGTTAATTAATTATTTACTCTTTCTAGTTTTTAACATTTTCGCGTATTTTTAGTTTCGTATATAAAACTAAATTTTCATTTTCCATAAAAAAAAAAGAGAGGAAGTATACATATCACATGCACACTTCCCCATATTGGTCATATCAACATAAAATTTTAATTTATATAAGAGAGATTTTTCTCTAACCTAACAATTGCTATTCAGCATCCTTCTCCAATTCTGCCTCATGATCCGCAATCAGCTTACTCTGAATGTCGGAAGGAACCAACTCGTAGCTGGCAAACTTGGTAGTGAATGAAGCACGTCCACCTGTCAATGAACTCAGAGAGATGGAATAGCTGGCAAGTTCCTTCAGAGGAATCTTGGCACTCAGCTTCTGATAACCAGCCTCGCTGTCCATACCCATAATGAGAGCACGACGTCCCTGGAGATCACTCATCACATCACCCATGAAATCAGCAGGTACATAAACCTCAAGATCATAGATAGGCTCCAGAATCTTCGGACCAGCCTGTTTGAAGGCATCGCTGAACGCATGGCGGGCAGCAAGCATGAACGAAAGTTCATTACTATCTACTGGGTGCATCTTACCATCATAAACGATGACACGTACATCACGTGCATAACTGCCCGTCAACGGACCATGTTCCATACAGTCCATAATACCCTTCAGAATAGCTGGCATGAAACGGGCATCAATGGCACCACCAACCACAGAGTTGAGGAATACCAGTTTACCACCCCATGGCAAACTAACCTCTTCACGGCTCTTGATATTCATCTTGAATTCCTGGCCGTTGAAGGTGAATGACGTAGGATCAGGCATACCTTCTGCGTATGGTTCAACTATGAGATGCACCTCACCAAACTGACCGGATCCACCACTCTGTTTCTTATGACGGTAGTCGGCACGAGCCTTCTTGGTAATAGTCTCACGATATGGAATACGTGGCTCTTCGAAAGTCACATTGAGTTTTTCGTTGTTTTCCAGACGCCACTTCAGCGTGCGGAGATGGAACTCACCCTGTCCTCTTACGATTACCTGACGCAATTCCTTGCTCTGATCAACAATCCAAGTAGGGTCTTCCTGGCGCATCTTCAGGAGTGCAGCCATCAGTTTCTCTGTATCCTGAACATTGGCAGCCTTGATAGCACGTGAATACTTAGGGTTAGGATATTTAATGAAGTCGAAACGCCACTCAGCTCCCTTACCATTAAGGGTATTGCCAGTCTTCACGTCCTTCATCTTTACGGTACAGCCAATATCACCGGCATTCAACTGCTCCACAGGCACACGGTTGGCACCCGCACAGGCATAAATCTGTCCGATACGCTCCTTGGAGCCACGATCTGCATTAGTCAGGTCGTCACCATTCTTGATAGAGCCGCTCATCACCTTGAAGTAGCTTACCTCACCGATATGAGGTTCCATACCAGTCTTGAAGAAGTAAACACTCTCAGGACCATTGCTGTCTGGCGTAATTTCTTCACCACGTGTATTATGCAGTTTCGGCATCTCGCTTACGAAAGGAACCACATTGCCCAGGAACTCCATCAGGCGGTGAACGCCCATCGACTTACCTGCACAAACGCAGAATACAGGGAAGATGCTACGGGTAACCAATCCCTTGCGGATGCCCTCGCGAAGTTCATCTTCTGTCAGACTCTCGCTCTCGAAGAACTTCTCCATCAGTCCTTCATCGTTCTCGGCTGCAGCCTCTACAAGAGCCGTATGAAGTTCCATGGCTTTCTCCATTTCTTCTTCTGGAATATCTTCAATAATAGGAGCACCGCCCTCAGGCTTCCAGGAATATTTTTTCATCAATAAGACGTCAATGAGAGCATTGAAGCCTGAACCGGTCTCGATAGGATATTGTATCTGCACACACTTAGAACCGTAAATGTCCTTCATGGTGGCTATGATATTATCAAAGTCGCACTTGTCTGAGTCGAGCTGGTTTACCAGGAAGATGACAGGTTTACCCAACTTCTCTGTATAACGGAAGTTGTTCTGTGTACCTACTTCTGGACCATACTGACCATTAATAAGGATAACTGCCTGATCGGTAACATTGAGTGAAGTAATGGCGCCTCCCACGAAATCATCGCTACCTGGGCAATCTATAATGTTAAGCTTCTTGTTGTTCCACTCTACATGAAAAACTGTAGGGAACACAGAGTAGCCGTATTCCAACTCAACTGGGAAGTAGTCGCTCACCGTATTTTTCGCTTCTACAGAGCCTTTACGCTTGATAACGCCTGCTTCAAATAACATACTCTCGGCAAGTGTAGTCTTGCCGCTACCCGCACTGCCCAACAGCGCAATGTTTTTAATCTCATTTGTCTGATAAACTCTCATGACGCTTATAGATTTTTAAGGGTTATACTTAAATTTGCTAGTTGCAATCCACAGTCAAACCATCGGTTTTTCTGTTTCATGCTACTAAAGTACAAAAAAATCGCACATTGCCAAAAGTTTTGGGCAAAAAACTTCTGTTTTTTAAAACATATTAGTACTTTTGCACTTTGTTTAGACATGTTTTTGTCTTTACACCTTATTATATATAGAAAAAGAAGTTCAGAAATATGGCAGGACTATACATACATATCCCCTTTTGTGAAAGCCGGTGCATCTACTGCGGTTTTTACAGTACCACCTCCCTCAAGTTAAGGGATGATTACACTGATGCTCTCTGCCGGGAGATGCAGATGCGCCCGGCAAAAGCCGCTCTCGGAAGCAATGAAACTATCGAAACCATCTATCTGGGCGGTGGAACCCCGAGTCAGCTCAACGGCTCCCAACTCAACCAGATTTTCTCTGCTATCAGAAAAAACTATACGCTGGCAGAGAATATGGAGATCACGATGGAATGCAATCCGGACGATGTTACCGGCGATTTCTGTGAAACGCTGAAGCAACTCCCCATCAACCGCATCAGCATGGGGGCACAGACCTTCTGTAACGAGCGTTTACGCTTTCTGCATCGCCGTCATAATGCCGGAGAGGTAGAAGAAGCCGTCACCCGACTCCGTAACATCGGCATCCGCAATATCAGTATCGACCTGATGTTCGGATTCCCCGAAGAATCTCTTTCCCAATGGATGAGCGATATCAGGCACGCCATACAGCTGGAGGTGGAACACATATCTGCCTACAGTCTGATGTACGAAGAGGGAACGCCCCTCTACCATATGCTGAAACAGGGAAAGATTAGCGAAATAGATGAAGAAACCAGTCGCAAGATGTATGAAACCCTGATAGACCAGCTTACTGGAGCAGGCTACGAACATTATGAAATCAGCAATTTTGCCCATCCGGGATTCCGTTCACGTCACAACAGCAGCTACTGGCACGAGGTACCATATATCGGAATAGGAGCAGCCGCCCACTCCTACAATAGGAAGCAGCGCAGCTGGAATATCGAAAATATCCAGACTTATATTCGAAGCATCGGCGATGGCATTCTGCCTTCTGAGAGTGAACAGCTAGATATTTCCACCCGATACAACGATCTGATAACAACCGCCTTGCGAACAAGCGACGGAATAAACCTCATGAAGATGGAGCAGGAATTCGGAAAAGAACTGGCAGACAGACTGCTCCAGGAAGCCCAGTCGCATATCAGCCGGGGGCTGATGAAAATAAAGAACGGCAGGCTCTCCCTCACTCGGGAAGGTCTTTACATATCGGATGATGTGCTGAGTGATTTCATGATTATATAATGGTTTCAATAAACAGAAAAGCCTTGGAATCTAATTCCAAGGCTCTAATTTCTTTAAACCATTTTTCTTGTATACTTCATAATAAAAAGCTTTAATGCTCTTGACCACTTGTATGGTAGATTTCTTTTTCTGCAACATAGGCTTAACCAGCTGCATCACAGCAAAACAAACTACCACAATAAGCAATACTACTGCCCAAGAGAGAATCTCACTCTGAATATCCAAAATTGGCTGGAGGCCAATGCCCAAAGCCACAGGCAGGATAAAACAGACCCAATCTATCGGGCTGTCAAGCTTGGTTGATTCGATATATTCATCGCGTAGTGCTTTTGGAGCATTCAAGATTAATCTTTTCTGGTGCTTATTCCAGTAATCTTCAAATTCTTTTTCCATGCAATCCATTTACTGTTTTGTCTTAAAACTAGACGGTTAAAACTTCAATACTTATACTTTTCGGCTACAAAGATAAGAATAATTATTCATTTCTCCAAAATTACAACATACTACTTTGAATATTTAACGTATATTAATTCTAATGGTCAAAACAAAAACTTGCCCTTCACTGCATCACTTGACAATAGCCTGCTTGTATATAGACAGGAAAAGGCAACACCCAACGACGGGCATTGCCTTTCTTGTATAATAACAAAGAGGAATTTTATCTCTCATTAAGTAGCTTATACTCCAGTTCGCCAAGAATATTCTTATATGCAGGACGGATAATACGACGGCCTTCGAAATTGAGTTCTTCAATACGATGGGCTGTCCAACCCACGATACGTGCCATGGCGAAAATAGGTGTATAGATTTCCTGTGGCAAACCAATCATTTCATAGATAAAGCCACTGTAGAAATCAAGATTCGCACACGCTGGCTTGCTGCCTCCACGGTGTTCCTGCAGACATTTGATACCTTCTTGCTCTATCAGCTTCAGGAAATTATACTCGTCTTCTCTACCCTTTTCCTTGGCAAGTTCACCTGCCAGGCGCTTCAGTTCAACGGCACGTGGGTCACTCAAAGTATAGACCGCATGACCGATACCATAAATGAGACCTGTCTTGTCATAAGCCTCCTTGTTGAGCATTCGCTTAATGTAAGTATCAAGTTCAGTTACATTACCCCAATCCTTGATAGCTTCTTTCAAGTGGTGGAACATATTGATAACCTTGATATTGGCACCACCATGCAAAGGACCCTTTAAACTACCGATACCAGCAGCAATAGAACTGTAAGTATCTGTACGGGTAGAAGATGTTACACGTACTGTAAAGGTTGAGTTGTTACCACCACCATGTTCTGCCTGGATAATCAGGAGAAGGTCGAGCATACGGGCATCCAGTTCGGAATAGTTTTCATGCTTCATCATATAAAGAAAGTTCTCTGCAATAGAGAGATTCTCACGAGGATGACGAATATGTAGACTTCTACCCTGAACAGAGTGACGGTAGATATTGTATGCATAAGCAATGATGGTTGGGAACTTGGCAATCAACTCAATACTCTGGCGCATCAGATTGTCACGGCTGATGTCATCCGGATTCGGATCGAAGGTGTACATTTCGAGCACACAACGGGCCAGGATGTTCATGATGTTGCTGCCTTCCAGCTCGATGATATGGGTAATCGTACGATGATCAAGCGGCATATTATCGTTCAGAAGTTCCTTGAAAGCATCCAATTCCTCCTTATCAGGCAACTGGCCCGAGAGCAGCAGGAAGGCTACTTCCTCGAATCCGAAGCGCTTCTCCTTCAAGAGAGGAGTTACCAGGTCATCAAGTTCATAACCACGATAATAAAGTTTACCTTCTGTAGGGGTCAACTTACCTTCTGCATCGCGCTCATAACCCACTACATTACCGATATTGGTCAGTCCGACCAACACACCAGAGCCATCCTCATTACGAAGTCCACGCTTCACATTGAACTTCTTGAATGCATCCTTATCAATCTTGCATGAGTTTTTTACCTCATCGCTTAATTTATATATTAAATATTCTTTATTCATAACTGTTACTTTTTTAGCTGCATGGCTACAACTATTATTTCTTTGCAGCAAAGTTCAATGCAGAACCAGCCTTAAACCATGCAATCTGTGTATCATTATAAGTATGCTCTACCTCGAAATTATCCTCAGAACCATCCTTGTGCTTCAGGGTGACGGTGAGTTTAGAACCTGGAGCAAACTCCTTCAAACCTGTCAAAGAGATGCGGTCGTCCTCCTGCACCTTATTATAATCATCCTTGTTACAGAATGTGAGGGCAAGCATACCCTGTTTTTTCAAGTTGGTTTCGTGGATGCGGGCGAAACTCTTGGCGAGAATCACCTTCACGTTGAGGAAACGAGGCTCCATAGCTGCATGCTCACGGGAAGAACCTTCACCATAGTTATCCTCTGCCACCACGATGCTGCTGATGCCTTTTGCCTTGTAAGCCTTGGCAGCGGTAGAAACCTCGACATAAGCACCATCCAACTGGTTCTTCACCTTATTGCTCTCACCGTTAAAGGCATTAACGGCACCCATTAAAAGGTTGTCGGAGATGTTCTGCAAATGTCCACGGAACTTCAGCCAAGGACCCGCCATAGAGATGTGGTCGGTGGTACATTTGCCCTCGGTTTTGATAAGAAGCGGCATATCTGTCAGGTCTTTTCCATCCCATGGAGCAAACGGAGCAAGTTTCTGGAGTCGGTTGCTGTCAGGCGAAATGACTACCTCTACATTGGCATTTTCTTCGCTTGGGGCAATGAATCCCTTATCCTCTACGGCAAAGCCCTTAGGTGGGAAGGTGAAACCTGTAGGCGCATCGAGCATCACGCTGTTGCCATCCTTATCCAGCAAGGTATCTGTAGCCGGATTGAAGTCGAGACGGCCCGCAATGGTGAGAGCCACGGTGAGCTCTGGACTGCCGATGAAAGCAAACGTATTAGGGTTACCATCAGCACGGCGGCGGAAGTTTCGGTTGAAAGAGGTAACGATGGCATTCTTGCGCGTATTATCGTCGGTATGACGCTTCCACTGTCCGATGCAAGGACCGCAAGCATTGGTCATGATGAGGGCTCCAATCTTCTTGAAATCATCAAGGATGCCATCACGCTCGGCTGTATAGCGAATCTGCTCTGAACCCGGGTTGATGATAAGCTGTCCTTTCACCTCAATACCTTTCTCATAAGCCTGACGGGCAATGCTGGCAGCACGGGTCAAGTCCTGATAAGAAGAGTTGGTACAGCTACCTACCAATCCTACTTCTACTACCATCGGATAATCGTTGGCAGGACCTTTTGCCTTCATGTGAGAGATTGGTGTGGCTGCATCTGGAGTGAACGGACCGTTAAGATGAGGTTCAACCTTAGAAAGGTCGATTTCAACAATCTGGTCGTAGAAAGCAGACGGATCTGCCAACACCTCATCATCAGCACGGAGTTCGGCTGCATTCATCTGTGCGAGAGATGCAATTTCTTCACGGCCTGTCTTGCGGAGATACTCGCTGGCATTCTGGTCGAATGGGAAGATAGAGCATGTGGCACCCAATTCGGCTCCCATGTTACAGATGGTAGCCTTGCCGGTGGTAGAGATGCTGTCCAATCCCTCGCCGAAGTATTCGAGGATGGCATTGGTTCCGCCCTTTACGGTAAGGATGCCGAGGATTTCGAGAATCACATCCTTAGGAGTGGCCCAGCCAGAGAGTTTACCTGTGAGATGCACACCAATGAGACGTGGCATCTTGAGTTCCCAAGGCTGACCGGTCAACACATCTACGGCATCAGCACCACCTACACCTACTGCCACCATGCCGAGACCGCCGGCATTAGGAGTATGAGAATCGGTACCCACCATCATACCTCCAGGGAATGCATAGTTTTCGAGCACTACCTGATGGATGATTCCGGCACCAGGTCCCCAGAATCCGATATGGTATTTCTGAGAAACAGACTTCAGGAAGTCGTAAACCTCCTTATTGGTTTTGCAAGCCTCAGGAAGATCTTGTGTTGCGCCCACATCGGCACGAATCAAGTGATCACAATGTACGGAAGCAGGTACGGCCACCTTGTCCTTACCCGCATTCATGAACTGCAAGAGTGCCATTTGCGCAGTCGCATCCTGCATCGCCACGCGATTAGGTCGGAAGTCAACATATTCCACACCTCTTTTATATGATCGCAACTGTGTTGGGTCGAAAAGATGTGCAAAGAGCACCTTCTCGGCATAAGTAAGAGGTCGTTTCACCGTAGCCTTAGCCTGGGCTACACTTTCCGAATACGAAGCGTAAAAGCTTCTCAGCATTTCAATGTCCAATATCATCTTGTTCACAATTTTAATTAATTATACACTCTTTCGAGCAATTCTGTTTGCAAAAATACAACTTTTTCTACAAATAGTAGCATGTTTTATCGAAAATTTATCATTTTGATATGATTTTTCTATTTTTTTGATAATTTTGTTGCATATTTATACGTTAATCACTCTCTTTTTCCGGAAAAATAGGATTATGATATAAAAAGACAAGAATGGCTACGGAAAGGCAGGAAAACAGAGAAAAAAAGAAAGGAAAGTGAAGAAAAGAGGAGTTAAAATGAAAGAAAAAGCAAAAATTTTTGGTACTCTCCGCATTATTTATTATTTTTGCAGATGTTATGAGAATAGACATTATTACAGTATTACCAGAGATGCTGGAGGGATTCTTCAATGAGTCCATTCTGGCACGTGCGCAGAAGAAGGGTCTAGCGGAGATTCATCTGCACAATCTGCGTGACTACACATTAGATAAATGGAAGCGTGTGGACGACTATCCATACGGCGGAAGTGCCGGCATGGTGATGCAATGTGAACCAATAGACCGCTGCATTGCTGCACTGAAGGCAGAGCGCGAGTATGATGACGTGATTTACGTTTCGCCAGATGGTGAAACTTTCAACCAGAAGATAGCCAACGAAATGTCGATGCAGGGTAACCTCATCATCCTCTGCGGTCACTACAAGGGTATTGACCAGCGTGTGCGCGACCATCTCATTACCCGAGAAATCAGTGTAGGTGATTATGTGCTGACGGGTGGCGAACTTGCTGCAGCCATCATCTCAGATGCCGTCATCCGACTGGTTCCGGGTGTTATCAGCGACGAACAGAGCGCACTTTCCGACTGTTTCCAGGACAACATTCTTGCCGCCCCTATCTACACCCGTCCTGCCGACTACAAGGGATGGAAAGTTCCGGAGATTCTGCTCAGTGGCAACGAAGCCAAGATTCGCCAGTGGGAATTCGACCAGGCCATGGAAAGAACCAAGCGCCTGCGCCCTGACCTACTGAAATAAGAAGAAATCATTGCTGATTACTATCATACCCAGAACGGTGATTTTTAGGCACGGTGTAATCCGTTCCTAAAAAATCACCGTTCTACTCATTCTCAAGCCATATACTAAAACTCTACACCTTATTTATCAACTACACCTTATTAATATTATTCTTTTTCTACGCATTTTTCGCAGAAAGCCTCACCCAGCATGAAACCTTCTTCGTAGAGGCGTTCCAGTTTATCGGTATCCTTCTCTATTCTGCCAACTTCCAACGGACGGATTGGACGGATACAGGTAATCTTACCCGCAGCCTCCAGATCATCTACAAGCTGGATCTGTTCGTTATAAGCCCGATGACGGTGACTCAGAGCCACACGCAGGCGAGGATAGTTCTTATATAAATAAGGTATCTTATGGTCTTTGCCCATATCACGCCATCCTTTGTTGCGAGTCAGGACAACCACATTGTGTTGCCACCCCATGTCAATGGCGTGCTGTACCGGAATACTGTCCGCAATACCACCATCCAACATCGGAATGCCATCCACTTCCACTATCTTGCTCACAAATGGCAAACTGCTAGAAGCACGCACAACATCCAGTGCACGCTGCCTGTCATGATTCTCGGAAAGATACATAGCCTTGCCCGTAAGACAATTGGTAGTAACCATCTCGAAACCATCGGCATACTTAAAATAGGTATCAAAATCGAAAGGTAAGAGCTGGTTCGGAAACTTATCGTAGAGCAATTTGCGGTCGAAGATACACCCCTGAGTCACCAGATGGCGAATACCGATATACTGGTATCGGGCCAGATAATCGATGTTAGAGATACGAGCACGCCGAGGCTGGCGGCTCATATACGACATGCCATTACATGCCCCAGCCGATACAGCCACCGTATAAGGGAAATGAACATCATGCTTCATGAAGGCATCCAGTACCCCACTGGTGAAGACCCCTCGCATGCCTCCTCCCTCAAGAACCAAACCTGTTGTTTTCAAATTCAATTTCATAACACACTCTCTGCTTTTAAAATTCTGAAAATAATTATATTTTGCTCGCAGTATAGACAATTTTCTTACATTTTGTCTAGCAAAAAAGCCGTTTTTATATTAATTATTTATAAATTTACGCGTTTTATTCAATTTTGCTTGCAAAGATACGTATTTTTTGGGAAATAATTGCTAACTTTGCAAGCAAAATAATGTAAAATACTAAAAATATGTTCAGCAAAGAGACTTACATCAGCCGCAGACAGGAGTTGAAGAAGCTTGTGAAAAGCGGCGTAATTATACTTTTCGGAAACAACAACTCACCATGTAATTTCCCTAATAACGGATATTACCCTTTCCGTCAGGACTCGACATTTCTCTATTATTTCGGATTGCAGCGCGACGGTCTGGTAGGTGTGATAGATATAGACAACGATATTGAAACCCTGATTGGCGACGACATCGACCTCGTAGACATCGTATGGTACGGAAGCGTTGACAGTGTTCACGATCTTGCAGCGCAGGTAGGCGTTCACAACTCAGCACCTATGAAAACGCTCAAGACTATCTGCAACGACGCCATGTCGAAGAAGCGCAAGATTCATTTCCTGCCACCTTACCGCTACGACATCAAACTGCAGATATTCGACCTTCTGGGCATCCATCCTAACCAGCAGAAAGAAGAGGCCAGCATGGACCTCATCAAGGCTGTTGTGAAGATGCGTTCAACTAAGACCCAGGAAGAAATCGAGGAATTGGAGCGTGCTGCTGTCATCGGATACAAGATGCATACCACAGCGATGAAGCTCGTACGTCCGGGTGTGACAGAAAAATATGTTGCAGGTCAGGTAAGCGGCATTGCCCACTCTTACGGAGCCATGGTCAGTTTCCCAACCATCTTCAGTCAGCACGGTGAAATTCAGCATGGTTATCCATCTATGAATGTACTGGAAGAAGGCAGACTGGCACTCTGTGATGCAGGTGCAGAAACTATGAACAACTACTGTTCAGACAACACCCGCACCATGCCGGTGAGCGGAAAGTTCAGCCAGCGCCAGTTGGAAATCTACTCTATTGTAGAAGAATGCCACGACCATGCACTGGATGTAGCCAAGCCAGGCGTAAAATGGGCTGACGTACACTTCTCTGTTTGCCGCCTGCTCTTCGACCGCATGAAGGAGCTCGGACTTGCAAAGGGTGATACAGAAGAGGCTGTAAAGGCTGGAGCACACGCCATGTTCCTGCCTCATGGTTTGGGCCACATGATGGGAATGGATGTTCACGACATGGAGAACCTCGACCAGATTAACGTTGGTTTCGACGAAGAGGTACGCCCTAATCTGGAGCAATTCGGTACCAACTGCCTGCGTATGGGTCGCCGTCTGCAGGAAGGTTTCGTGGTAACCGACGAGCCGGGAGTTTACTTCATCCCTGCCCTCATCGACGACTGGAAGGCATCCGGTCACTGTGCAGAATTCCTCAACTTCGACAAGATTGAGACCTATAAAGATTTCGGTGGTATCCGAATTGAGGACGATGTACTCATCACCAAAGATGGTTGCAGATTCCTGGGCAAAGACCGCATACCTTATCATCCAAAAGATGTTGAGGAGTTCATGGCAGCCAACAAGGAATAAAATTCCTGAAAGAGAAATCATTTCAGAAAAAGGAATCAGAGAGAAGATATAACAAGAACATTAATATAAAGAGAAAAGAATTCATGAAGAAAACTATGATTGTTGCAGCCTTGATGGCTTTGGTAGCCACAGGAGCAAATGCGAAGAAAGCTGCAGACTCTGCAGAAGTAGCAAAGAACAAACCTGTATTTACTGTAGTAAAGCAGAATCCTATCACTAGCATCAAGGACCAGAACCGCAGTGGTACGTGCTGGGCTTACTCTACCCTCAGCTACTTCGAGAGCGAAATCTTGAAGAAGACAGGCAAGATCTACGACCTCAGCGAAATGTTCGTAGCCAACAAGACTTATATGGACCGCGCCACAGTGGCTGTAAGAATGCACGGCGACGTGAGCTTCTCTGAGGGTGGTAGCGCCTACGATGTACTCTATGCTTTGCAGCACTATGGTATTGTACCTGAGTCTGCCATGCCTGCACCAGGTTCATTGACAGGTGACTCTTTGGCTAACTTCGGTGAGTTCTTCAATGTAATGACTCCATACGTAGAGGCAGTAGCAAAGAGCACAGCTAAGAAGCTTTCTCCAGCCTGGAAGAGCGGTCTTCAGGGCATCATCGACTCTTACATCGGTAAGGCTCCTGAGAAGTTTACATACGAGGGCAAGCAGTATACTCCACAGAGCTTCTGCCAAAGCCTCGGTTTGAATCTTGATGATTATGTAACCATTACCAGCTACACCCACCACCCAATGTGGAGCAAGTTTGCTGTTGAGGTACAGGATAACTGGCGCTGGCCTTTGAGTTACAACGTTCCTATGGAAGACATCTGCAAGATCATCGACAACGCAGTAAACAACGGTTACACAGTAGCTTGGGGCGGTGACGTAACAGAAGATGGTTTCACTCGCAAGGGTCTCGGCATCGCTTACGACGTAAAGAAGGTTCGCTCTATGGCCGGTACAGATGCTGACCATTGGTTCAAGCTCTCTAAGGACGAGAAGAAGGAGAAGTTTGATTCTCTCGGCGTAAATGCTCCTGAGATTGTTCCTACCCAGGCTATGCGTCAGGAAGCATTCGACAATTGGGAGACAACTGACGACCACGGTATGCACATCTACGGTATCGCTAAGGATCAGAACGGCAAGGAGTACTACATGGTTAAGAACTCTTGGGGCGAGTATGGTGACTACAAGGGAACCTGGTACATGACCAAGGCTTTCGTAGCTTACAAGACTATGGACTTCATGGTTAACAAGAACGCCCTTCCTAAGGACATCCGCAAGAAGCTCGGAATCTAGGAGAGTTTTAATAGTTAAAAGTTTATAGTTAACAGTCTATAGGTTTTCTATGGACATTCTCCTAAACAAAAATATTCAAGGGGCAGCAAACCGATGAGTTTGCTGCCTTTTTTGTTGCCAAGAAAATCTCTTATTTACTTATTTTGGGTTGCCAACAAGTCTTATTTTTACTTATTTCTAGGTAATTTAGTAAAATTCCTCCCTAAACATTTCCTTTTGTCATTTTATTTTCGTAACTTTGGAGGCAGAAATAAAAAATAATTAAAATGCATTTTAAATGGAATTACGAATCACCAACACCTGAACAGCAAAAAGCAGCTGAAGAATTAGGCGCCAAGCTAAATATGAGCCCAGTTCTTGCCCATTTGCTCATCAAGCGCGAGATTACGACAGAGTCTGCAGCCAAACGGTTCTTCCGTCCACAACTCTCAGATCTCATCAATCCATTCCTGATGAAAGACATGGATATTGCCGTAGACCGCCTGAACGATGCTATGGGTAGAAAGGAACGTATCCTTGTTTACGGAGACTATGACGTAGACGGATGCACCGCCGTTGCCCTGGTGTACAAATTCTTGCAGCAATTCTATTCAAACATCGACTACTACATTCCCGACCGCTACGACGAAGGTTACGGAGTGAGTAAGAAAGGAATTGATTTTGCTCATCAGACTGGTGTAAAACTGATTATTATTCTAGACTGCGGAATCAAGGCTATTCAGGAGATAGAATATGCCAAGAGTCTGGGAATAGACTTCATCATCTGCGACCATCACGTTCCTGACGATGTGATGCCACCTGCTGTGGCCATACTCAATCCGAAGCGTCCTGACGATCCATTCCCATTCAAGCATCTCTGCGGATGCGGTGTAGGATTCAAGTTTATGCAGGCTTTTGCCAAGAACAACAACATTCCATTCTCCAGGCTCATTCCTCTGCTCGACTTCTGCGCCGTGAGTATTGCTGCCGACATTGTGCCGGTGGTAGATGAGAACAGAATACTCGCCTTCCATGGTCTTAAGTTGCTGAATACCAATCCAAGTATCGGTCTGAAATCCATCATCGACATCTGCGGACTGAACGGACGCGAGCTCTCTATGAGCGATATTGTGTTCAAGATTGGTCCCCGCATCAATGCTTCAGGCAGAATGGAGAACGGCAAGCTGAGCGTAGATCTGCTGGTAGAAAGAGACTATTCCTCAGCCCTGCGCATGGCCAGACACATCAATGAGTACAATGAGCAGCGCAAAGACATAGACAAGCAGATGACTGAAGAAGCCAACGGCATCGTATCGCGTCTGGAAAGCATGAAACACAACTCCAGCATCGTGCTCTATGATGAAGGCTGGAAAAAGGGAGTCATTGGCATAGTTGCTTCCCGACTCACCGAAATCTACTTCCGCCCTACCATTGTTCTGACCCGGGATGGTGATATGGCTACAGGTTCAGCACGTAGCGTAACGGGATTTGACATCTACTCAGCCATCAAGAGTTGCCGCGACCTCCTGCTCAATTTCGGTGGTCATACCTATGCTGCCGGACTTACCTTGAAGTGGGATAAGGTTAGAGAGTTCAGAGACAGGTTCCAGCATTATGTAGAAGAGCATATTTCGCCTCAACAGACAGAACCGATGCTCAACATAGATGCTGAAATTGACTTTAAAGACATTACCAAGCATCTGCAGGCCGACTTGAAGCGCTTCTCTCCTTTCGGTCCATGTAACCAGAAACCTATTTTCTGCACCAACCGGGTATATGATTATGGTACCAGCAAGGTGGTGGGCAGAGAACAGGAGCACATCAAGTTGGAACTGGTAGACTCAAAATCGAGCACGGTCTTAAACGGCATCGCTTTCGGTCAGAGTGCAGCTGCCCGCTACATCAAGAGTAAGCGAAGTTTCGACATAGCCTTCACCATAGAAGAGAATATTTTTAAGAAAAACCAAGTTCAACTTCAGATAGAAGACATCCGTCCAAACGAAGGATGAGGTACTTAGCCCTATGCATGGATTAGGCACTGATTACTCGGATTACACGGATTTGTAGAGCAAATCCGTCAGGACGCGCAAAAGCATCGAAATCTGTAAGGGCAAAAGTTTCAAAAAATGGCAGATAAATATCAAGAAATACTACGTACATATTGGGGGTATCCTGACTTTCGCGGCATACAACGAGACATCATCGAGAGTATAGCCCGAGGTGAGGATACCCTCGGGCTTATGCCTACAGGTGGCGGTAAATCCATCACCTTCCAGGTTCCAGCCCTTGCCCAAAAGGGCGTCTGCATTGTGGTAACTCCACTCATTGCGCTGATGAAGGATCAGGTACAGCATCTCAAGACCCGCAACATCCTGGCTGAAGCCATCTACACAGGATTGTCGCGCCAAGAGATTCTCCGAATATTGGAAAATTGTATTTTCGGTGAAATCAAGTTTCTGTATGTTTCACCAGAACGTCTTTCTTCAGAATTGTTCCAAACTAAACTGCGCCACATTCCGGTGAGTTTCATCACGGTAGATGAAGCTCACTGCATCAGCCAGTGGGGTTACGATTTCCGCCCGTCTTATCTCGAAATTGCAAAAATAAGAGATATGAAGCCCGGTGTACCAGTCCTTGCTCTTACGGCTACGGGCAATCCCGCTGTAGGAGAAGATATCCAGAACCAGCTTCACTTCAAGAAGCAAAACGTATTTAAAATGAGTTTTGCCCGCAAGAATCTTGCCTATGTGGTGCGCACCACCAACGACAAGTTGATCGAAATGGTTCATATCCTGCAGTGTACCCAAGGCTCGGCAATCATTTATGCGAGAAGCCGAAAACGAACCAAGGAGATGGCAGAACTTCTGAACAAACAAGGTATTTCTGCTACATTTTACCATGCCGGATTGGATTCCGACGTGAAGGATATCCGACAGAAAAACTGGCAAAATGACGAGATAAGGGTAATGGTAGCAACCAATGCTTTCGGCATGGGAATAGACAAGTCAGATGTGAGAATGGTAATTCATATAGATTGTCCAGACTCACTGGAAGCCTATTTTCAAGAGGCGGGACGAGGCGGAAGAGACGGCGAAAAGGCTTATGCTGTGCTGCTCTACAACCAGAGCGATGAAAACAAACTCATGAAACGCATAGACGAAACCTTCCCAGACAAAGAATTCATCAAAGACGTTTACGAGCATCTTGCTTACTTTTTCCAGGTGGCAGTTGGAAGCGGAATGGGACAGACTTTCATGTTCGAGATAGAGAAGTTCTGCTTCACCTACAAGTACTTCCCTACTCGCGTAGACTCGGCTCTGCGCATTCTGGAGCGCTCAGGCTATATCCACTACGAGGACAATCCTGACGGAAAAGCAAGAATCAGATTTAACATCAGCCGAAATGATCTCTATCTGCTAGAGAATGTTTCGGAGAAGGAAGAGTTTGTTATTACGGGGCTTCTGCGTAATTACGGCGGTCTGTTTACCGACTATGTTTACATTGATGAGTCGCTGATAGAGCGTGTAAGCGAACTAAACCGTCAGCAGGTATACATGATTCTGAAAAATCTGAGTGCCCGCCACATCATCGACTTCATTCCCCGCCGCAAGACACCTTATATCAGCTACACGCGTCCTAGGGAAGATGGTTTCAGAGTTATCATCCCTGAGGAGGTATGGGAAGTACGCAAGAAACAGTTTACTGCCCACATCAAGAGCATTATCAGTTATGCAAAGAACGACAGCATTTGCCGTTCGCGCCAGCTTCTGAGTTATTTTGGCGAAAAAACGAAAATGAAGGACGACTGCGGGATATGTGATGTCTGCATAGACCACAAAATACCCCAGAAGCAAACCATTATATCAGAAATTCTAGACTTGCTGAAAGACGGAAAGCCACATGACATTACAGAATTAAACCAACTGAAATATGATTCAGAAGATATGGCTGCAGTTCTTGAAGAAATGGTTGCAGAGAATATGTTTTATGTCGAGGGAGACAAAATCGTTCATGACCCATAAATGAAATAGTAGAAAGGTGTATCATAAGTTATACTTTATGAGCCCGCTCCCAAATGAAATCACTAAAGCCCCTTATAAACAGAAAAAAGGGAACGACACCTCTCGGGCCATTCCCTTTTCAACATTATGTACGAGAAAAAAATTAGTTATTCTCAGGGCGAAGTTTACGAACTGTAACACCAGCCTGCCACATTTCCTTGTTGCGCATAGCCTCGAGTTCAGCGTTCAACTTCTCGCGGTAATCAGCCTGAGAGTTCTTGTCGATAGAAATCTGAGCCTCGTTACCAGTCTTTACAGAGTAGTACAACCACTCCATTACAGGCTTGATAGCCTCACGGAAACGAGGAGCCCAGTCAAGAGCACCACGCTGAGCTGTTGTTGAACAGTTAGCATACATCCAATCCATACCCTTAGCACCGAAGAGAGGGCCAAGGCTCTGTGTGAGCTCCTCAACAGTCTCGTTGAAAGCCTCAGATGGTGAGTGACCATTCTCGCGGAGCACGTCATACTGTGCCTCCAACAATCCCTCAATTGCACCCATCAATGAGCCACGCTCACCTGTGAGGTCAGAAGTAGCCTCACGCTGGAATGTAGTCTTAAACAAATAACCGGCACCGATACCGATACCGAAGGCAATAGTCTTATCCTCTGCCTTGCCAGATGCATTCTGGTATACAGCGTAAGAGCAGTTCAAACCACGACCCTCACAGAACATAGTGCGGAGAGAAGTACCAGAACCCTTAGGAGCAACCATGATTACATCAATATCCTTTGGTGGAACAACGCCTGTTCGGTCGCTCCAGTTGATAGCGAAACCATGTGAATAATACAAAGTCTTACCTGGTGTGAGGTATGGCTTAATCTTTGGCCAGCATGCAATCTGACCGGCATCAGAAAGCAACATACAGATGATAGTACCCTTTTCAGCAGCTTCCTCGATAGAGAACAGAGTCTTACCAGGAACCCAACCATCCTTCAGACACTTCTCGTAGGTCTTACCCTGACGCTGTCCGACGATGACGTTGAAACCATTATCGCGAAGGTTACAAGCCTGACCAGGACCCTGGATACCATAACCGATAACTGCGATTGTTTCGTTCTTCAATACTTCACGTGCTTTCTCCAATGAAAATTCATGACTGGTGACAACAGTTTCCATTACGCCACCGAAATTCATTTCTGCCATAATTTTTATTTTTTTGTGCGGCTTGCCGTTTGTGGAGCCGCGGGTTATACTTGTCCATACGGATGCGAGCTGTATTCTTATCCAAAGAGAGCCTGTTTGATCCGTCCACCCCCTATCCAAGAAGGCGGCTCTGGGTTTATTCTTATTTTCTGAGTGCAAAGGTAGGCAAATAAAATGAAACTACCAAATTTTTCTTTCAATTTTTAATAAATTTAGCCTTACTTCTTACAACTTCCACCTCATTTGCATCATTTTTGCCGTTTTTTGTTATCTTTATGCAGTATTCTTGCATTTTTTCTACCTCACTAGTTTCTTCCAAATAGAAATGAAGTTGGTCTCCCTGGTGACTTTCTGCTACGTAAGCTATCTCAAATCTTTGCAAAAAGTGAGTTTTGTAATAATCCAGATCAAAGAGGTCGAGGATATGTTCGATATATTTTACCGAGTTGATGTGCCCGTTAACATCTACATCATGATAATAGGTGTCAATGGTTCTCACCAGCTTGGCATTCTTGCCCATTTTCACTCTCGAACTTGCCTGGATAGGACAAGGTTTTTCAGAATCAATATATTCTTTGATGAGCCCGTCGTGAATTTCAAAAATATCAACAGGCTGTCGGGTCTCCGTATCAATCATTGCCCACACGCTCTTGCCGTAACCGTAAACCTTGGCTTCTTCAGATGATGATGACTTGCCGCAGATTTTGAAATCTCGGGATGTGAAATATTTCATGGCACTCTCGCACCAGGTTTCTACCACAAAGCGGTCGTAAGACTTCGGCATCTCTGTCATCTCAATGGCAAGTCGGCTGAGAACCCATGTCTTGTGTCGGGGCATGAGGTAGTTCATGCCGAACCCGCGGTCGTTGCTGTGAAAATCGGCAGCATTGAGCAGATGATTTCCGAGATGCCCCATAAAAAGATGGCTGCTGAAATCGCAGTGAAAAGGCTCCGATAGGAATTCGTAACGCCCTACCTTATCTAATATTTTCTGTTCCATAATATCTGTCTCGTCCTTTAATCTTGTTGTTTGTCTTGTTGTTTTAAACCGAAAAAGCCCCCTGCTCCGCTAGTTTGAAGCCAGAGGAACAAAGGGCATCAAAATATGAAAGAAATCTAATCTTCTGAATTCTGCTTGAGATAATCAGAGATGGGTTCGTCAAAACTTCTCGTAACAGCGATTCTGCCGCTTCGGGTATACTGAAGCAGGCAGTTGTAGCTGTTGAGCTGCTGGAAGAGGTCGGCGATGTCTTCGGTAAGTCCTGCCAGAAGCACGGTGCTGTAGGTAGGATTCACCTCCATCATGCGGGCATCATGCTTGCGGATGGTGCGCGAAACCTCTGGATTTTCAAGCAATACCGGAGTGGAAATCTTGAAGAGAGCTACTTCATGGATGAAGATCTGGTCGTCAGTGTAGTAATCGCTCTTCACCACGTCAATCTTCTTCTCTATTGCCTTGTTGATTTTCTCAATCTGCTCTTCATCACTCCAAACCGTGATGGTATACTTGTGTATATTCTTGATACTGCTGGCCGAAACATTCAAGCTCTCGATATTTACCTGTCTGCGAGTAAACACGGCAGTAATCTGATTCAGGATACCGGCAATGTTTTCTGAGTAAACAAGCAATGTATATAATTTCTTTTCGTTGTTATTCTCCATTTTTCCAAATTTTAAAATAATCGGTTACTTTTCGGAGTCTTTCCTTTTCGGAGGATGCTCCCTCATGAAGGAATTTACACCTTATTATACATAGCCGAAAGCTTTTAATAATTCAACTCGAGTTGCATCTCATCTACACTCTTGCCCGGCAGCGTCATCGGAACGATGTCTTCATTCTCCTTGATGGCGCACTCCAACAGGTAAGGACCCTTGGTGCTGATCATCTTCTCCACCTTAGCCTGAAGGTCCTTGCGGTCTATTACCACATCGTATGGTATGCCGTAGGCCTTGGCAATCTCTGCATAATGAGGATTCATCATGTGGGTGAAGGAGTGACGGCCGCCGAACATCAGGTCTTGCCACTGGCGAACGTTGCCCAGATAGTTGTTGTTCAGCAGAATCATCTTTACCGGTGCCTGCTGCTCCATGATGGTGCCTAGTTCCTGGATGTTCATCTGGAAACCACCGTCGCCGAAGAAACAGCAGATGGTGCGGTCGGGAGCTCCGAAGGTGGCACCGATGGCTGCCGGAAGGCCGAAGCCCATGGTTCCGAAGCCACCACTGGTTACGATGCTCAGCTTCTTGGTAAACTTGAAGTAGCGGCTACTGATCATCTGGTTCTGACCGACGTCGTTTACGAGAACTGCTTCATTATGAGTAGCTTCCGTTACCACGTTAGTCACCTCGCCCATGAGCAGCGGTCCCTCTGTAGGATGGATATCTTTCTCTATTACCTTCTCCTGTTCCTGCTGGCAGTATTCCTCGAAGGAGTCTCTCCACTCGCGGTGAACATTCTTGTTCAGCAGACGGGTAATGGCTGGCAGACTCTGCTTGCAGTCGCCCACCACAGCCACATCGGTCTTGATAACCTTATCAATCTCAGCCTTGTCAATGTCCAGGTGGATAATCTTTGCCTGAGGAGCATACTTAGAAGGCACGCCTGTGATACGGTCGCTGAAACGCATACCGATGGCGATGAGCACATCACACTCCTGGGTCTTCATGTTGGTAGCATAAGAACCGTGCATGCCGAGCATACCCATGTTGAGCGGGTGGTTGCTAGGCAGGGCAGAAAGGCCGAGCAGGGTTCTGCCGGCAGGGATATCTGCCTTCTCGAGGAATTCGATGAGTTCATTATGTGCACCGCCAAGCTCTACTCCATGACCCACGAGGGCGAATGGTTTCTTGGCATTGTTGATGAGTTCGGCAGCTTCAGCCACCGCCTTTTCATCTATCGTAGGATAAGGGTTGTAAGATGTAACCTTCTCACATTTCACTGGTTCCCACTCGCATGTAGCCACCTGCGCATTCTTTGTAAAGTCGAGCACCACAGGTCCCGGACGTCCGCTGCGGGCGATGTAGAAAGCACGGCTCACAGCCCATGCCACATCCTCGGCACGGCGTATCTGGTAAGACCACTTGGAGATTGGCTGGGTAACACCCACGAGGTCTACCTCCTGGAAGGCATCGGTACCCAGGGCACCTACGCCTACCTGTCCGGCGATGACTACAATTGGTGTAGAATCCATCATGGCATCAGCGATGCCGGTCAATGTATTAGTAGCTCCAGGACCACTAGTGACAAGAGCGACGCCCACTTCGCCGCTGACTCGGGCATAACCCTGTGCAGCGTGAGCAGCAGCCTGCTCGTGACGTACCAAGATGTGGTCAAACATCTTCTTTTCACCTCTCGTGTAACCGTACAGTGCATCAAACACTGGCATGATGCTGCCGCCCGGATATCCGAAGATGGTTTTAACATCCTCGTTTTTCAGGGAGCGCATCAGTGCTTCGGCTCCTGTTATTACTTCTTTTGCCATTTATATGTTATTATTCTGAATAATTCAAAAACTTTTCTTTTCTCAAAGACTCTAAAAACTGTCTTTTCAAAGACTCTTGAAGACTAGTCGATGATTCTCACACCGCCATTATCTGCCGAACTTACGCTCTGGGCATAAGCGCGCAGTGCCTTGCTAACCAAGCGGTTGCGCTTCAGCGGCTGCTGTGGGCGTGCAGCGAGTTCCTCGTCAGAGAGCTTCACATTGATGGAGCGGCTAGGGATATCAATGACGATGATGTCGCCATCCTTAATCTTGCCGATGTTACCACCTGCTGCAGCCTCAGGACTGATGTGACCGATGCTCAAGCCTGATGTACCGCCTGAGAAGCGGCCGTCGGTGATGAGGGCACATTCCTTGCCCAGGTGACGGCTCTTGATGTAAGAGGTTGGGTAGAGCATCTCCTGCATGCCAGGGCCACCCTTCGGACCCTCGTGGGTGATGACTACGCAGTCGCCTGAGTTAACCTTTCCGCCGAGGATGCCTTCGCATGCATCTTCCTGAGAATCAAAGCATACGGCTGGACCCTCAAAATGCCAGAGCACTGGGTCTACGCCGGCTGTCTTTACTACGCAACCATTCTGGGCGATGTTACCGAAGAGCACTGCCAGTCCGCCATCCTTGGTGTAGGCATGCTCGAGGTCGCGAATACAACCCTCGGCGCGGTCGATGTCAAGACTCTCCCACTGAGCGTCCTGGCTACCCATCTGGGTAGAGAACTTTCTGCCCGGTGCTGAGTGGTAGATTCTGTCAGCCTCGGCATCAATCTCTGTGTCGGTAATGTCGTATTTCTTCATCTGCTCATCGAGTGTCTTGCCGTCAACACGCTTTACGGCGCCGTTGATCAGACCGCCCTTGTTCAGCTCGTTCAGGATACCGAGGATACCACCTGCGCGGTTGCACTCCTGTACACTGTATTTCTGGGTGTTAGGGCTCAACTTGCAGAGGCAAGGCACCTTGCGACTCAATTGGTCGATGTCTTCCATCTTGAAGTCTGCGCCAGCTTCCTGAGCTACTGCCAGCAAGTGGAGCACGGTGTTAGTGCTTCCGCCCATGGCGATGTCCAGGGTCATGGCGTTGAGGAATGCGTCGCGGGTAGCTATATTGCGTGGCAATACGCTCTCGTCGCCGTCCTCATAATATGCATAAGCGTTCTTAACTATCTGGCGTGCTGCATCTTTAAAAAGTTGGATACGGTTTTTGTGGGTAGCAAGAATGGTTCCGTTGCCTGGCAAACTCAGACCGATGGCCTCGGTGAGTGAGTTCATTGAATTTGCGGTAAACATACCTGAGCAGCTACCGCAACCTGGGCAGGCGCACTGCTCAATCTGCATCATCTCCTCGTCAGAAACGCTTGTATCAGCACCCTTAATCATAGCTGTAATCAAGTCGGCGTTCTCACCCTTCCAGCGTCCAGCTTCCATAGGTCCACCTGAGCAGAACACGGTAGGAATGTTCAGTCGCATAGATGCCATGAGCATACCTGGGGTTACCTTGTCGCAGTTTGAGATGCAGATCATGGCGTCGGCCTTGTGAGCATTGACCATGTATTCTACAGAGTCGGCAATGATGTCACGGCTTGGGAGGGAATAGAGCATTCCGTCGTGTCCCATTGCGATACCGTCGTCAACGGCAATGGTATTGAATTCGGCTGCGTAGCACCCCATAGCTTCAATTTCCTTCTTGACGATCTGACCGATTTCATGAAGATGGGTATGACCTGGCACAAACTGAGTAAAGCTGTTCACGATAGCAATGATTGGTTTACCAAACTGCTCGTGTTTCATACCTGCAGCGACCCAGAGTGCTCGGGCACCTGCCATTCTTCTGCCTTCAGTGCAGACGCTACTTCTTAATGGATGTTTCATATCTTTTTTCTTTTATTTCCTTGCTTAAAAGGACTCTTTCGAACCCATTTGTTATAATTTGCCTGCAAAGATACAGAGAATTTATGTAATAGCCAACTAATTTCGCATAAAATTTCACAAAACTTCGTTTTTTTGTTAGAAAAATAAATAAAATGCTTACAATTTATCACAACAGATACTCATTTCTGCTGATTTTGTGCAAAAAAAACAAGAAAGAGCTTATTAACCACACTGAACTCTTATCTTATTAAGATTACCTGACGAAAAAGTATAAAGCGAGGTGGCCAGACATGTAAGAAAGGCAAGAAGAAAAAAAATCCCCCTAAACCGAAGTTTAGGAGGACCTGGTCACAAGACCAAATATCTGAACTACTTATTTCTTTATTCAGCTGCATTGTTATCATTGAATGTAGCAACACGGTTGAACTCAACCTGCTTGAAGAGCTTGTCAGTAGCACCCATACCCTTAGCCTGAAGACGTTTTGCGCTAATCTTGTAAGTCTTAACGAGAATGTTCTTTACAGCATTGGCACGAGCCTCAGAAAGTTTCTGGTTAAGTTCCTTAGAACCCTCTGGAGATGCATAACCCTTAATTTCAACCTTAGCATCTGGATGATTCTTCATATACTGAGCAATCATCTCGATGTTTGGCATCTGGCTACGCTCTACTTTTGACTTACCTACAGTAAACAATACTGTTGGCTGCAAATTGGTAGCAGTAGCTGGCTTTACATACTTAGGAGTCTTCTGGCACTCATTGAGCGCATTCTGGAGATCCTTGATCTGCTTGTCCTTAGCAGCGAGTTCAGAATCCTTGCTATTCAAGTCGTTGCGGAGGTTGTTGATCTGACCATTCAAACCATCAATCTCGTTCTGGTCGCGTGGAGTTACGATAGTGAAGTTGTGAGAGTTGTTAGAACCCTTGAACTTGTAGTTAACACCCACCTTAACCTGGAAAGCAGATTTGTTAACATCAAACTGGCAACCATTGCAAGCACTCTTGTTGTCGTGAAGTAACCAATTCATAGATGGCTCTACATATACCTGCCAAGCCTTGTTTGCGCCAAGGTTGAATGCGAAGTCAACACCTGCGTTAGCTGTGAGGGCATTGAGGTTGCCATTATGAAGATTGAAAGAGTGGTAAGCGCCGATGCCTGCCAATGGGATGATTTCGAATTTACGTGGCTCACCCTTGTAACCCAAGAAGAGGTTTGTTGCATTGATAGTACCGATGAACTTACCGCTTGCACCACGAACCAAAGTCTTATGTGTATAAGGCAGGTTGCGATTACGAGCATAGAGGTCAGCCTCTACAGCAGCACCCCAAACTGGAGTAAACCACTTTCCGAGACGTACACCTACTGAAGGATTTACGTTCTTGAACCATGCATTGTGAGTAGTCTTTGTAGCAGCTCCAACGTTTACACCAAGATACCAATTGTCAAAGAACTTGCTCTCCTGTGTAGTCTGAGCAGATGCAGATACTGCCATTACGGCAGCAGCAAACATTAATACTAACTTTTTCATTTTCTCTCTAAAATTTGATTGTATATAAATTACTTAAAACTTCATTTTCAAGGTGCAAAATAATAAAAAAATTATTAACTGCCAAATTTTTGGCCATATTTCATGCTGTAAAACATGAAATATGGAGAAAAAGAACATTTTAATATCCTATTTCTCTATTCTATTTTACTCAAAATGAATAATCTGAGCCATTATTGGTTCTATCCGTTTCTATCAGAAAACATCTTCTGAAGAAAGCTAAAGTTCGAAAACCTGAGCGCTTCTGCCTGCGATGGTTACCTGCTTGTTGCCCAAGCCAGAAACCGAGAGTTTCAGCGTGCGAGGCAAGGCATTCACCACTTTAAGCCAGGTTTTGCCCGATTTAGAATCCTTCACCACACTGGTGCCCACATATTTCTTCAGCGCATCCGGCAGACTGAGCACGGATGAGATGTAAAGGTCACCGGCATGCTGACCGAACATCTTCTGCATCTTGTAGCTCTCGCTCGCGCGTACATTATTATTATCAAAGTAAATCATGTCCGGCTGCCAGTTACTGTATCCGTCCTTACACAAGAGAGGAGCATAAGATGTCATTTCTACCACATCGCCGTTGCGCTCCACATTGCAGAGGTGGATGCCCTCAGCCAGCGCATTGTCTACCGCATTGGCACCGCGAGATGCATATTCGCCCAGATAAACCTTAGGAGCCTTGCGGTCGTAATGGTCGTAATAATCCTGATGGTTCAGGAACCAGCCCGGCTGCTCATAATAATGCTCGTCTACGGCATCAATCCAGCGCTTGTTTTCGCGGGCAATCTTCCAACCCTCAATATAATCGGAAGACGGGAAGTGGAACGGACCTACGGTACCCACCACCTCTATCTGAGGATACTTCTGCTTCACTGCCTTGCAGATTATCAGGTAGCGCTGCTCGAAATCGGTAGAGATAAGGTCTTCGTTGCCGATGCCTATCATCTTGAGGTTGAACGGAGCCGGATGACCCGCATCGGCTCTCATCTTAGCCCACTTAGAGGTGGCAGGGTCGCCATTCGCCCATTCTACCAGGTCTAGCACGTCCTGAATATACTGCGGCATCTCGCTCATCGGGATTCCGCCCTGCTGACCAGCCACTCCGCGCTCATCTGCCACAGAGTTCTGACAAGGAACACCTGCCGCCAATACAGGCAGCGGCTCGGCTCCCATATCCTCGCACCACTGGAAATACTCATAGAAACCCAGCTGGCGTGTCTGATGGTATCCCCAGATGTTGTAGGCTGGCTTGCGATCTTTCTGCGGACCCACGCTCTCCTTCCAGTGATAAATGTTCTTGAGCCCCTGACCGTGGAGCATGCAGCCGCCCGGGAAGCGCACGAAGCGAGGCTTCAGGTCGGCAATGGCCTCGGCAAGGTCTTTACGCAGTCCATGCCCCTTGTAAGTATCTTGTGGTTTGAGACTTACCAAATCTACCGCCACTTTCTGCTCGCCCTTAGGCAAGATGGCGAACCGGATGTTCTTGCCCAGTTTGCCTTCCTTGGTGATGGCTTCGCTGGCGAGTTCGCCCTCATATTTATCGGTAACGATGAGCTGCGCCTTATATTCCTTCCAGTCAGTTCCCTGCACCTTAATCTTGGCCTGGCATACCGGCAATCCCTCCTGGTTTACGAGCGCCAGGGTGAGATTTTTCTTCTTGGCATCGAAACAGCGGGCGTGCAGGCTCACCTCGTAGATGGCCGGCTGATGCTTACCCTCCTTGCCCTCAACGGCAGCTCCGCGACGTATGGCGATGCCGTCCCAACCTATATTATAAATAGGTGTGGCGCCCAAAACGGCATAATGGGGATTATTCTGGCTCACCCCGTTTTCGGTGGCGATGCCCTCTTTCTCTACCCCCACCCATGCCGTGGTGGCATTCCACTGGTGGCGGTGGTCTTCCTTGTTATACTCAAAGTCGCCGTTCTGCAACATTTCTGCAGAGAGTCCTCCGTCGGCAGCGCGGCTGATGTCTTCGAAGAAGATACCCATCAGCTTGTTGGAGATGCGGTGGGATTTCTGTGGATTGATGCTGAGGTTAGCAGGGATTTCCGAATCTTTCGGCAGGTCGATGTGGTTGTCCTTGACATAAGCTGCGAGGTCGGCATCGGTCTTCGGTATCGGCTGGGCGTTGAGTTTTGCCTCTTCAGAGAGGGCATGGAACCAGGAGCGAATGTAGTTGAGATGTACAGCCGGCACCTCGAAATCGCAGCCCTGGAAGAGTTTTCCGTCTATGGTTGCGGTGTCGCGCTGCCAGAGTATCTCATCGGCAGAAGCTTCCAGCGTATCTTCCTTGAAGGTACGGAAATCGTTGCTTGCCTGTACGTATCGCTTGCCTTTGGATGTCTTGAGATAGATGTCGAAGTTACCGTCATCCATCTGATAGGCAGCCACATCCTTCACGCCTTTTTCGCGGATGATGGGATAATCCTGCGGGCGCCAGGTGATGAGGTCTTCTGAATAGGCTACGGCAAACTGCGGCGCATGCTGGTTCACGCTCCAGAGTGCGCGCCATGTGCCGTCTTTGGCTTTTACCACGAAGGGGTTATACATCTTCTTTTCAGCTCCCCACGGACCATAGTCGCTGGCGCAGAGCTGTCCTACATCCACCCAACGCTCATCGTCGGTGAAATAAGCCAGATGCAACCCCTGGTTGGGTGCTGGCGAATAGATGAATATCTGGCAGATGGAATCCTTGCCCTGTATGGTGTATGCAGGGGCATCCTTGTCTATTTGCGTCTGCATCTGCTGCCTGCTGACAGCCTGACTGGCACTGGCAGCTGCCACGAGTAGCGCTGATGTAAATATGTACTTTAGTTTTATCATGTTTCTATATTTTTAGATTAATATTGTTTGTTTATTTTACACTCTTTCTCTCGGCTTGATAAAAAGGCAGAGTGCATCACTGCACCCTGCCCCCACAAATTAAGAGTTATAAAAAATCAAGTATGCAGTGACTTAAACACTGCTTCTTTCTGAAATAATTATCTTCTTTCTAGCTGTAATATTCCTTCTTGCCGGCAGCCAGCGTATTCTTCATCAGCGAGCAGATGGTCATCGGACCAACGCCTCCCGGAACAGGAGTGATGAAGGAACACTTCTCTGCCACCTCGTCGAATTTCACATCACCATTCAGGCGGAAACCGCTTTTCTTCGTAGCATCAGGCACGCGGGTGGTACCCACATCAATGACTACGGCTCCCGGCTTCACCATATCAGCTGTCACGAAATCAGGACGACCGATGGCTGCGATGATGATATCTGCCTCCTGACACTCTTTCTTCAAATTCTTGGAATGGGAGTGGCATACGGTGACGGTAGCATCGCCATACTGCTTCTGCATCATCAGCTGAGCCATTGGCTTGCCTACGATGTTGCTTCTGCCCAGAATGACGCATTTCTTGCCACTGGTCTCAATATTGTAATGCTGCAGCAGGGTGAGGATACCGAGCGGAGTGGCAGAAATGAAACAAGCCATGCCGAGCGACATTCTGCCCACATTTACCGGGTGGAATCCGTCTACATCCTTACGGTAATCTATTGCCATGGTCACCTTCTGCTCATCGATGTGCTTAGGCAGAGGAAGTTGAACGATGAATCCGTCAACATCATCATCCTGGTTCAGCTTGTCTACGCACTGCAGGAGCTCTTCTTCGGTAACATCCTCCTCATAACGGATGAGGGTCGACTTGAATCCACACTTCTCGCAGGCCAGCACCTTGTTTTTCACATAGGTTTCACTGCCCCCGTCGTGCCCTACGAGCACGGCTACCAGGTGTGGCTGCTTGCCACCGGCGGCTACGATCTGTGCCACCTCCTGGGCTATCTGTTCCTTGATGGCGGCTGCCGTCGCCTTTCCGTCTATAAGCTGCATTTTTATTCTATATTAATATTAAATGTTCAATGTTAAGTTGCAAAGCATACGAATTCTTCACTCTTCGTTCTTCACTTCTTACATTCCCGGCATCTTAGGCATGCCTGGCATACCCTTCATGCGGCTCATCATCTGCGCCATTTTGTTGCCGGTCATCATCTGCATCATCTTTCGGGTCTGGTCAAACTGCTTGATGAGTTTGTTCACCTCCTGGATGTTGGTGCCCGAACCCTTAGCGATGCGCTGGCGGCGTGATGTGTTGAGGATGGCTGGGTTGGTGCGCTCCTTAGGAGTCATACTCTGGATAATGGCCTCTACGCCCTTGAATGCATCCTCTGGGATATCTACGTCGCGGATGGCCTTGCCAACACCCGGAATCATCGCTGCCAGATCCTTGATGTTACCCATCTTCTTAATCTGCTGGATCTGGTTGTAGAAATCGTTGAAGTCGAACTGGTTCTTTCTGATCTTCTTCTCCAGTTTCTTGGCCTCTTCCAGGTCGAACTGCTCCTGTGCGCGCTCTACGAGGGATACCACATCACCCATGCCGAGGATTCGGTCTGCCATACGAGCTGGGTGGAACACGTCAATGGCGTCCATTTTCTCGCCGGTACCTATAAACTTGATTGGCTTGGTTACCACAGTACGGATACTGAGGGCTGCACCACCGCGGGTATCACCATCGAGCTTGGTGAGAACAACGCCGTTAAAGTCAAGGCGGTCGTTGAATTCCTTGGCTGTGTTTACGGCATCCTGACCGGTCATGGAGTCAACCACGAAAAGGGTTTCGTCTGGACGGAGATGATTCTTGAGATTGCTGATCTCGTTCATCATCTGCTCATCAATGGCAAGACGTCCGGCTGTATCGACGATTACCACATCGTTGCCGTTGGTCTTAGCCTGCTGGATAGCATGGTCGGCGATACTGAGCACATCCTTGTTCTCTGGCTCGCTGTATACCGGAACACCCACCTGCTCACCCACAACATGGAGCTGCTGGATAGCTGCCGGACGGTAAACGTCGCAGGCCACGAGCAATGGCTTCTTGCCTTTCTTGGTCTTGAGCATATTGGCAAGCTTGCCACTGAAGGTAGTCTTACCCGAACCCTGCAGACCGCTCATGAGGATGACGGCCGGATGACTTTCGAGCTTCAATGGAGCTTCTTCGCCGCCCATGAGTTCTTCCAGTTCATCGTGCACCAACTTGATCATCAACTGTCCCGGCTTTACGGCAGTAAGTACATTCATGCCGAGTGCTTTCTCCTTCACCTTGTTGGTGAATTCCTTAGCCACTTTATAGTTTACGTCGGCGTTGAGGAGTGCACGGCGCACATCCTTCATGGTTTCCGCCACGTTGATTTCTGTAATTTTTCCCTCGCCCTTCAAGATTTTGAACGAGCGTTCCAGTCTATCACTTAAATTTTCAAACATTTTTCTTTCTTTATATTTTTGGCTACAAAGATACGACTTTTTTTCGAGAAAGCCAACTTGTTTATGTTTTTTTTTATCCCGTCGGCTAAAATAGCTGTCGCTCTGCCTTTCCCGAGTTCATTTCTTCAGTTTACTCTTGTGCTTATTTTTCAGGATTCTCCTTCTTATTCGATTTTGATTCAGCATCAGAAGTTGCTTTTTTCTCTTCTGTAGCCATTTCAGAAGAAGGATCTTTCTTAAAAGCCGAGACATCATACGGATTAGTCAATTCATACTTTTTCCCCGTTGCTTTTTCATAAGCAGCTACCACAGGATCCTTATGTTCCATTTTTTCAAATACCTTTTTAGCCTGTTGCAGATGCTTCTTATCACGTTTCCCCTGTTTATCCATCCATCCGAAAGCATCAAACCCGATGCCAGCAGATGAAGTTGGCAAAGAGTTTATCTTCTCCTGAATATCCTCTTCCATGTTTTTGATGCCTTCCTGATTTTTGCCCCAAACTGTCACTTCGCCTAATTGTTTGGCATCCGGCAAGAGAAACAGAGTATCCGGCAGTTCCTTGTACCGGATAGTTGCCTTCATAAAACCAGGTTTCGATACGGTTGCTGAATCAAACTGATAGCGCATCGTCCAATAGCCCCGATAATCTGTTCTTGCCCAATGATTGTTATTGGTACGAATAAGTGCTTCACGAATAGGCACATGATTTTCTGCCGATGCGATGACACACGTTTTCTGCGCATAGGCTACCTGCCCTAACATGGCAAGCAATACTATTAAAATCAATATGATACGCTTCATGCTTTTTCTCTGATTTATATCTTTTCTTTGTACCAGACAAATTACTTCTTCTTAATATGAATCTGATACAAAAGTAATGATTAAATCTGATACTTCATTAAATTCCCCAAGAAGTTTAAGTTCATTTAAAGAGTAATGTAAAAAAATTAAGCGTCTATAACAGTTGGCCTATTTATATAGCATCATTCAAAGGTATATAGTATCATTCAAAGGAAAGATATGGTGTTTTCAACACTAAGAAATATTTTTAGTAAGTAAAAGCATATAGTTTTTAGAGTTCTTGCATATAGTCTTTTAAGTCAAAACACATAGCTTCCCAGATATTATCACTAGGCTCAGCAGCTCTGCCGAGCCTAGTGACAACTCTCTGTTAAACCAGTTCCGTAACTGCAGAAATAATTCACTTATATTCTATTGAGTTCATTTGATTATTCTACTATTCCACGTTGCTCGATTCTCTTAGCCTCTTCAAGAAGCTTGATGGCATCTACATACTGAGCGATGCCCTGAGCCACCTCCTTGGCAGCCTTCATTGCCAGGACTACAGTCTGCGGACGGTGTACCACATCACCTCCGGCAAACACACCGCGACGGGTGGTCATACCGAACGGACGTTCAACAACTTTTACATATCCCTTCTCATCCACCTCGATTCCGGCAGTGGTAGAAACGATACGGTTGGCTGGTCTTGAACCGATGGCGAGATAGATTCTGTCGAATTTTTCTACCCTTTCACCCTCAGGAGTGTTCAGCACACAGCTTCCCAGACGGCCGTTTTTGCCCTTCAGAAAGGCCTCGATGGTAGTTTTCCACTCAAATTTCACGCCTTCCTTCACAGCATCTTCATATTCGCTCTGGATGGCAGGCATCTCTTCCTGGGTCTTACGGTACAGCACAGTTACATCGGCACCCAGACGGATAGCAGTACGGGCAGCATCCATGGCCACGTTTCCGCCGCCAATGACACCCACCTTCTCGCCGTCGCGCAGTGGAACCATGTCGCGGGTCAACGCGCCTTCGTTATAGGCATTCACGTTATGCAGAAAGTATGTACTCTGGCTCACACCGTGGAGCTTTGAGCCCGGTGTAGAGTCCATGTTCTGAGGCACGCTGGTACCTGTGCCCATAAAGATGGCGTCGTAGCCTGCACGGAACAGACTGTCGATGGTTACATTGTTCTCGCCCACCATGCAGTTGGTGATAAACTGCACGCCGAGGGCAGCAATCTTAGCCACCTCATCGCGCACTACCGACTTAGGTAAGCGATACTCAGGAATACCGTACATCAACACGCCTCCCGGCTCAGCCTGGCCCTCGAAAATGGTGACGTTGAAGCCCTGACGCGCCAGATCGCCAGCTACGGTCAAGCCCGCTGGACCCGAACCGATGACTGCCACACGGCCACGTGTTTTCTGTGGCAACATCTCGCGCGAAAGGTTCATCTTGGTATCAAAATCGGCAATAAACTGCTCCAGTTTGCCGATCTGTACCGGTTTGCCTTTCTTTCCGAGCACGCAGTTGCCTTGACACTGTTTCTCGTGAGGGCATACACGGCCGCAGATGGCCGGCAAGTTGCTCTTGGCATTGATGATGCTCATCGCTGCACCCATGTTACCCATAGAGAGTTCGTGTACGAAATCAGGTATGTCGTTGCCTATCGGGCATCCCTTCTTGCACTGCGGAATCTTGCAGTGTAGGCAGCGTTTTGCCTCTTCAATGGCTTCGTGGGTTGAAAAGCCCTCGTTCACTACCTGGAAGGCAGCAGCATCCGCCTGCTGTTCTGTTGTATCAGCCTGCTTAGCATCATCATTCTGCTTAGCTGCTGGTTCTGTTGTATTCTGCTCAGGGGCCTGTGCCTCTGCAGCATTCTTCATATTCTTTGTTTCTTTCTGTTCGCTCATAATAGAACTGCTCTTCTTTTTACTGATTCTACAATCTGTTTTATTGATTCTACAATCCTTTTTACTGATTCTACAATCTATCCTTTGATTTGTGGGTGCAAAGGTACAAATAATATTTCAGAAATCGCCCCTATCTCCTTACATATTTTCATTTTGCCCCCTTTTTCCTTATTATCCACCTGCTGGCGCCTTACCGGGGACGCACACCTGCCTAATCATTAATCACTAATCGGGGGTGGTCATTAAGGTCATTAAGGTCATTAAGCTTTTCCGCTTCCGGCAACACATAAAAAAAGACCCTACATTCACATGCAAGGCCTTAAAAAAACTTGACTGGTTCTACATTCACATGCAAAACACCAATAACCTGAAGGGGGAAATAATATAAGGGCTCCCCCTCGTAACAACAATTTTATTTTTCTTTAATCTCAATATCTTCCTTCACATGATTACGTATCTTGGTGAGAAAGAGTTTCATACGCTTCGCATCCTTGTGGTCAATGATGTCGATGAGCTCAGCAAGCTCCTCTCTGATCTGTGCCACCTGCCCCGATGTGTATGGGTTGAAGAGAATTTCCTGCAGCAGGTAATCATCTTCGTTGAGCACGCCCTTGGCTATCTGCATGTGGCGCTTGAAGGTGGTGCCCGGAGCATCCTGGTGCTTCATCACTGCCGCAAAGGCAAAGGTGCTCACGAAAGGAATACTCAGCGAGTAGGCCACCGTCTGGTCGTGCTCATCAAATGTATACTCATGCAGACTCAACCCCAACTTCTGGTAGAGGTCCTTGAAGAATATCTTGCCCATGTAGTCACCCTCCTTGATGATGACTGCATTCTCCTCTGAAAGCTGGTTCAGATTGGCAAAGGTTGGGCCGAACATAGGGTGCGTGCTCACGAAGCGGAAACCGCTCTTCTCGTAAAATTCCTGCAGTCCGGTCTTTACCGAAGCTATGTCGCTGATAATGCAGTCGTGAGAGAGATGTGGCAACACCTCTTCAAAGGCTGGCAGCGTATATTTTACCGTCACCGCATTGATGGCCAGTTCGGGGCGGAACATCTCTATCTCTTCCATCTTAGTGAAGCGGTAACAGTTGTAGGTGAAGCGCAGGCGCTTGGCATCCTTCTCGTAAACCGCCACCTCGTGGTCGAAGCTGAGCAGGTCGATGAAGAAACTTCCCATCTTACCTGCTCCCATAATTAATATTCTCATATTTTTCAAGTGAAGAGTGAAGAGTGAAGAACGAAGAATTCTACAGCATCATTTGTTTAAACGAAAAACTACAGCAAAGAACCCTAGCCCTCAAAGCATTTGAATTCTTCACTCTTCGTTCTTCACTCTTCACTTAATTTACTTCTGGTTTAGGATTTCCAACTGCTGGCGGACACTCTCCTCATGGATGTGCTCGAAAATCTGAGCGGCAAACTCAGGGCTCATGCCGCAGAGGGCTGCCTGGGCTCCACGCTTGTCGAGAATCTCGTTGTAACGGTTGGTCTGAACGATGGTCATGTTGTGCTCCTTCTTGTAGGTACCAATCTCGCGGCAAACGCGCATACGTTTAGCCAGAAGATCCATCAGCTGGTTGTCGCACTCGTCAATCTGACCGCGCAGCTGGTGCAGACCCTCTGTAGAATAATGCTCATCGCGCACTACGAGGAGGCTGAGGATGTAATCCAGCACCTCTGGGGTAATCTGCTGCTTAGCATCGCTCCATGCATCGTCTGGGCTGCAGTGGCTCTCAACGATTAGGCCGTCGAAACCTAAGTCCATTGCCTGCTGACAGAGAGGGGCGATGAGGTCGCGTCGGCCACCGATGTGGCTAGGGTCGCAGATGATTGGCAACTGTGGTATGCGGCGGTGCAACTCGATAGGAATCTGCCACATAGGAAGGTTGCGGTAAATCTTCTTGTCAAAGCTGGAGAATCCGCGGTGGATGGCACCGAGTTTCTTGATGCCTGCCTGGTTGATGCGCTGCAGGGCACCGATCCAAAGCTCGAGGTCTGGGTTTACCGGGTTCTTAACGAGCACTGGCACGTCTACGCCCTGAAGACTGTCGGCAAGTGCCTGCATGGCGAATGGGTTGGCAGATGTACGTGCGCCTACCCAGAGAATGTCGATTCCATATTTCAGTGCGAGCTCTACATGCTCTGGGGTAGCCACCTCAGTAGCTGTCAGCATGCCTGTTTCTTCCTTCACCTGCTTCATCCAAGGCAAGGCTGTTTCACCGTTACCCTCGAAGCCTCCCGGTTTGGTGCGTGGCTTCCACACACCTGCGCGGAACATGTGGCAACCTTTGGCAGCCAACTGCTTAGCGGTAGTCATAACCTGCTCTTCTGTCTCTGCCGAGCAAGGGCCGGCAATGACGCAAGGGCGTTCCTGATCACTAGGAAAATTCAATGGTTCTAATTCTAATTCCATAGTCGAATATTTTTATTTTTTTACTTTTTTCTTTGGGGACCAGCGATGGAATCGCTGGGAACGGGGGCGGAAAGGGGAAAGGCTCTTTTTACCTTTTTACCTTTCAAAGGCCTTTTACCTTTCAAAAACCTTCTTGATTCTTTCCAGAGCCTCTTTCATCTTCTCATCCTTGGCACAGAGGCTGATACGGATGTAACGCTTGCCGTTGGTTCCGAAGATGAAGCCAGGGGTGAGGAAGACGCGTGCCTCATGCAGAATCTTCTCTGTCAGGTCTTCTACATCGGCATATTTCTCAGGTATCTTGCCCCAGAGGAACATGCCTACCTGGTTAGGGTCAAACTGGCAGTCGAGCACCTTCATGATCTCCTCAGCAATGTCGCGCCGGCGGCGGTAGTTCTGGATGTTGTTCTCGCGATGCCATTCATCCGTGTTGTTAAGCATCGCCTCGGCAGCTGCCAGCTGTATGCCTCGGAAGCTTCCGTTGTCGATGTTGCTCTTCACCTTCAGAATCCATGAGATGAAAGTCTTGTTGCTCGAAATCATCGCCACACGCCAGCCTGGCATGTTGTGGCTCTTGCTCAGGGAATTGAACTCGATGCAGCAGTCCTTAGCTCCCGGCACCTGCATGATGCTCATAGGGTGCTCGTTGAGGATGAGCGAATATGGGTTGTCGTTCACCACCACGATGTTGTGCTTCTGGGCGAATGCCACCAGCTTTTCGTAGGTTTCGCGCTTTGCCACACCGCCTGTCGGCATGTTAGGATAGTTGGTCCACATCAGTTTTACGTGACTCAGGTCCATCTTCTCCAGGGCGTCGAAATCGGGCTGCCATCCGTTATCCTCTCTCAGATCGTAGTAGGTAATCTTGGTACCCAGAATCTTGTTGATGGCGGTATAGGTAGGGTATCCAGGGTTCGGGATAAGCACCTCATCGCCAGGATTGCAGAAGGCGAGCGTTACGTGCAGAATGCCTTCCTTGCTACCTATGAGGGGTTGGATTTCTGTAGCCCAGTCGAGGTCTACATCATACCAGCGCTTATAGAAACCAGCCATTGCTTTGCGCAACTCTGGTATGCCCACCGTAGGCTGATATCCGTGTGCGTTGGGATTGTTGGCTACCTCGCAGAGCTTGTCAATGGTCTGCTTAGAAGGCGGCATGTCTGGACTTCCGATGGCCAGACTGATAATGTCTTTGCCCTCGGCATTAAGCTTAGCCACTTCCTTCAGCTTGCGGCTGAAGTAGTATTCCTGTATTTCCGTTACTCTATTGGCTGGTTGTATCATAATTCTTATTTTCAACTATTAACTGTTAACTATCAACTATTCTTTCTCCTCATATTCTCCCAACACCTTTATTTTCTTCACGAGCGGCGTAATGGCGTCGATGCTCTGGCGGTATCGGGTCAGGTTGTCGAAGGTGAGGTCTACGTAGAAAAGGTATTCCCACTCATGTCCGATGTTTGGCAGCGACTGGATCTTGGTGAGATTGATGTCGTAGAAACTCAGGATGGTGAGCACCTTGGAAAGCGATCCCTTATCGTGAGCCAGACTGAAGACGATGCTCGCCTTGTTGGCCTTTTCGATGGGACGAAGCAGGGCTGCCTTCTGGGGATTGCAGACCACGAGAAACCGGGTGTAGTTGTGCGGATTGTCGTGGATGTCTTCCTGCAGCACCTTCATGCCGTGCATGTGGGCAGCGTAAGAAGAGCAGATGGCTGCCCATCCCCTCACCTTGTGCTGGGCGATGTAGGCTGCCGAGCCTGCGGTATCTTCTGCCTCCACCGCCTTGAGATCGGGATGGTTGGCTAGGAACTTGCCGCACTGCATGAGGGCTACCGGATGGGAGTGAATCTCCTGCAGGGTGCTCCAGTCGTCTTCTGGCAGACAGCAGATGCTGTGCTCTATATGGAGCTTGTGTTCGCCTACCACGGTGGTTCCGCTCTGCCGGAGCAGTTCGTAATTGTGGAGCAGGCTGCCCGCAATGGTGTTTTCTATGGCGCAGATGCCTACTACTGTAGGGTCGCGCTTGATGTTTTCGAACACCTCTTCGAAGGTAGCACAACAGATGATTTCAATCTGTTCGCCCTCGAAATACTGGTGGGCGGTAATGTCGTGGAAAGATCCCAGCTCTCCTTGAATTGCTATTCTCTTCATGTTTCTTTTATCTTGTCTAATGTTACGAAAAACGGTCCTACTCAATAAGAGCGGGACCGTTTCGATGATTTCAAGAATCTAATATCCTAAGTTGAAATTTACACGCAACTTCCCGCTTTACAATTATTTGCAAAGTAAAAGTAATAGCTAAAAAAGAATGCGTTAAACTTCTTCATTGTCTTTACATTTTATATGTTACTCACTTTTGTTCTTTCCGAGCCCGTTTCTCCTTTATTATATAAGGAACTTATCTGTGCTCAGATTTTCCCGAGTTCTTTCCTACACCTCTTTATTATATAAGGAGCAGGGAGTGCTCAGATTTCGAGTCTCGACTTGCTAAAATCTCAACTCGACTGCAAAAGTAACATTTTTCTTTGATATTGCCAAACAATTTGATATATTTTTCTTCATTTTCCTTATATTTTATGCTAAAAAACATATTTTCGCCCGATTTTTATCATCAGAATACGGAAAAATGCAGAAAAATGTACTCAAAAGCTAGGCGCTAGGGAGAGACGCAACACCGGAATCCGTGAGGCAAGCCCCTTCCTTTATCTGCAATGTTCTCTGCCTTCAGCCTTGAATTCTCCTGTCAGCTCCCCTACTTTCTCGGGGTTCAGCTCCAGGTAGCGCTTCATGTCCTTTCCGGCACCATCCTTGTCGCCCATCTGCATCAACAGATTGCCGCGCTTCAGGAGATTCGCGCTCAGAGAGGCTTTTACAGACGAGTGTTCCGCAGAATCCTTCTGTTCTGCCAATTCTTTCTCCTGCTCTACAATCTGCTGCGTCAGCGTAGCAAGCAACAGAACAGGGGTTATCTGATTTAAATCCATAACCTTATATTTTTACGAAAAGTATTCTATTGTATATCAAGGAGTTAACCCACTTGACACTCTAAAACAGGGTGTCAAGGTATGAGCCACTCCTTATTATAATAAGGTGTCATTTACTTGATGGCCCCGATAATCTCAGTCACACTCTTGCATCCGTGAGCATCAAGCCACTCGTTGATTCCATCCTTCACCTTCTTCGTAACCGCAGGATCAATGAAGTTGGCTGTACCAATCTCAATGGCCGTAGCACCGCACATCAGGAACTCAATGGCATCCTTGGCAGAAGAAATGCCGCCCAGACCAACAACCGGAATATTTACGGCATGAGCCACATCCCAAACCATGCGCAAGGCAACAGGCTTAACGCAAGGACCGCTCAAACCACCCGTACGGATGCTCAAGAGAGGCTGGCGCTTCTCAATGTCCACCGCCATACCCATCAGCGTGTTGATGAGCGAAACAGAATCGGCACCCTCAGCCTCCACGGCACGAGCGATATCGGCAATGCTGGTAACATTAGGCGAAAGTTTCACGATGAGGGTCTTCTTATAAACCTTTCTCACCGCCTTCACCACGCTGGCTGCACCCTCGCAGGTTACACCGAAGGCCATGCCGCCATCCTTCACGTTAGGACAGGAGATGTTCAGTTCTATAGCCGGAATTTTATCCAGCTCGTTGATGCGCGCCGCACACTCGGCATAACTCTCAGGCGAATGTCCGCTCACGTTGACAATCATATTGGTATCAATGTCCTTGATCTGAGGATAAATGTGAGAGCAGAAATACTCCACACCCTTGTTCTGCAAACCTACGCAGTTGAGCATGCCCTGAGGCGTTTCAGCCATACGCGGATAGTCGTTTCCCTCGCGCGGTTCCAGGGTAGTGCCCTTCACGATAATACCGCCAATCTCCTCCAGAGGAACGAAATCGGCAAATTCCAATCCGTAGCCGAAAGTACCCGATGCAGTCATCACAGGGTTCTTCAACTCCAAATCCTTTATCTTTACACTTAAATCAGCCATAATCTTCTGTTTTACTTAAAAATGTTTTTACAAACAAAGGCAAAAGAATTCTTCGTTCTTCACTCTTCGTTCTTCGTTTCCAACGAATTCTTCACTCTTCACTTCCAAACGAATTCTTCACTCTTCGTTCTTCACTCTTCACTTAAATTTCCCAAGTAAGTTTCTTGATGTTGATGACAGGTCCATCCTTGCAGACGCACTGGTTACCCTCGGTAGTTTTCTCTACGCAGCAGAGGCAGGCGCCCACACCGCACGCCATCTTGTTCTCAAGAGAAACCTCACACTCCACACCAGCCTTCTTGGCAAAGCGAGCCACGCTCACCATCATCGGCTTAGGTCCGCAGGTAGAAATCATATCAAACTTCTCGTTCTCCAGAACAGAGTGGTTGGTAACGAAACCTACCTCGCCAGCCGAGCCATCCTCAGTAGTGATGCATACCTTTCCGATCTTGGCAAACTCATCCAGTTCGAGCAGATCTGTAGCCTTGCGTGCACCCAGCAGGAAGGTAACTTCAGCCCCGAAATCCTTGATGAGTTTTCCGAAATAGAGGAGCGGAGCCACACCTACGCCACCACCTACGAGCAGATATTTCTGGCTCTTCCCGGTAGGCATGGTGAAGCCGTTGCCGAGAGGCAGCATACAGTTGAGCACATCGCCCTCCTTGAGCTGTCCGAGCTGACGAGTACCGTCGCCCACCATTGCAACGAGCAACCAGAGCTGATTATTTTCACGATCCACGAAATTGATGGAGATAGGACGGCGAAGCATGGTAGTAGGCGAATGGTCTACTCTTACTTCTACGAATTGGCCAGGCAAGATTTCAGGCAAAGGTTTCTCATCGGTAAGCTTAATCAAAACGTGCTTATCGCTAAGCGCCTCTACAGAAACCACCTTGAGGTCGAGAACATATTTTTTCATCTTATTGCTAATTTTTAATATGCTTATTATATAATGTACGTATATCATAATAGGTACGCGTAGCTTCCGGTTACGACCACCTACGTTTTCTACGATGCAAAGGTACATCAAAAATCCGAATTTACGAAAAGAAAAGAGATATTTTTTCTTTATCGCCGCTCCTATGTGTTTGTTTTAGGGTTCCCCAATCCCTACTTTATTTCTTAGGAACGAAGGTTTCCCAGGTCTGATCATCGTAGAAAATACGGATTTCGGTAATCTTTCTTTGCGGTTTGTCTACAAATTTTACCGCCGTTTGGGCTATATTTTTAGGTGTACGATTTACACCCTGCATTTGAGGCTGGTCAAAGAGCGAGGGAGAAGTAGGGGAGGCTGTGGCTCCTTCGGCTCCAAAATCGAGCATAGGCTCGGCAGAGGCGGCTCCAGAAGGCTGACTGCCCTGCTTCATCCCCTCAGCACCACCGGCTGCCCCATCCGTAATGCCTTGATGCATATCAGCAGCACCCTCTTCACTGCCACCCTGGGAAGCCTGGTTCTGATACATAGGAGGAGTACCGTAGAGTACCCAATAAACGTTTACCTGAGGAAAACTCTTATGGATGCCATCCACAATGCTGAGCGATGGATTGGTCTTCCCGTTGAAAATATTGCTCAGCGTAGCGGTCGAGATTCCGATCATCTGAGCGAAATTTTGCTGAGTGAGGTGCTGGTCCTCCATCAGCTGTCTGATTCTATCTTTCATGCTCTAAAATTTTTAGTGTTCATTTTTCTACTGATACGATGTTTTATTTCCGAACAAGCCACTTTTGGACCCTTTTTCGGTTGATTTTACAAAGATAAAGCAAAAATTTAGAATAACCAAACATTTCTGAATAAATTTAGATTTTTAAACTTTAGGTTTCTGTTTGTAAATTTGAATTCTACTCACTCCAGTGTTCGGTTTTTATGTTTAGTTTTATAAATATAAACCTATCAATCAAAATATATGACTAACCTTTTCTTTATAGATTTAGGCTAAATCACTGGTTATTCATACTATAAACCTCCTAAATAACGGCATATAGAGCGATTTATGCAATATTTCCACCACACCTATGTAAAAATCTATGGTTTATAAAACAACTAAAATACATAACCAACTGAGTTTCCATTACTTACAAATTCAGAATACGATATGAATATTTATTCATTCATAATCATAAACGCCCTATTTTATCTTTATTTTTATAAATACAAAACATAAATTCGTGCATTTAGTTTCCTTGTATTTATGTTCATAAATCAAAACCGCACGTTTTGATTTATAAATTTAAAAACATAAACTTAGGAATCATAAACCTTAATAAATGCAAACGACCAATTTCAGACTACAGGAAATGGCAATTTTTTCCATTTCTAGCGTATTCCAGCCCATCGGCAAGGAAACGGGCAAATTCGCGAGTAATGAAGAGGGTTAATTTATGTAAGTTACTGATAACCAATAAAGTTAAGTCTATTTTCAGGCGAAAACGAAAAATGGGCATCTAGCTCGAAAAATCGCTTAAATCCCCCATTTTTGCCAAAAAATCGCCCAAAATGAGCCCAGATAAACGCTCCAAAAAGAGCTGAAAATCCCCTATTTGGGGCAAATTTATAATGCTAAACGCTAGTTGGCTGCTTTCTGGAAACAGGCGGCAAAGAAGGTAGAAAACGAAAACGAGCTCCTGCCGAGAGAAAACTCTCAGCAGGAGCTCGCCTACTCTCTCCCACCTCGCTCTTCAGCATCAGTGAAGGATAAAAAAGATGAGTTCTTTCATCAGTTCACCCACCGGAGTGGATGGATTATCCAGTCCCTTTATCTTCGCATCCACCTCCTTAAACTTCTCAATAATCGCCATCACTTTCACGCCCGTATAGTTCCTCATTCCTGTAATATATTCGCGCGCCGCCCAAGCTCCGCGCAAATCCAGGAATTTTGCGAGCTCATTTTCGTTCTGCCTGTTGGGTGCATAATAAGCAATCATCAGGTTTTGGAAATAAGTAAAGAGCATCGGGAGAAGCGTGAAGAGAGAACCACTCTTCGGATTGCTGTCAAAATAATTTATTATCTGATTTGCCTTGAACACATCGCGGCTGATGATGGCACTTCTCAGCTCGAAGGCATTGAAGTCTTTGCTCACCCCTATTTCTCGCTCCACAATCTCCGGAGTAACACGCCGGTCGTTCTCTGGAAGAGAAATGAGCAGTTTGTCGAGCTCGGAAGTGAGTCGGTGCAAATCTGCTCCCACATGATCTGCCACCATCTGGGTAGCCTTGGGTTCAATGGTTGCCTTACGGGTCTTGAGATAAGTCTCGATGAAGCCCGGCAGATTTCGGTCGTAAAGCTTCTTGCTTTCAAAAACCACACCCGCCTTGGCAGCGAGGGCAGAAAACTTTTTACGACTGTCGAGCTTGCCGTTTTTATGACAGAAAACAAGGATGGTTGTTTTTACCGGATTTTCGAGGTACTTCTCGAGCGCTTCCAAATTCCGCAAATTCTGAGCCTCTTTCACAACCACTACTCTATACTCCGCCATCATCGGGTAGCCCTTACACAAATCTGCCACTTGCGCACCCGTAACATCAGCTCCGAAAACCACCGTCTGATTGAAGTCACGCTCCTCGGGCTGGAGCACATTTTCTGAAATGTAGTCGCAGATCTTATCTATATAAAAAGGTTCCTCACCCATCAGAACATAGACGGGAGAATACTTCCGAGCCTTCAAATCTTTCATGATTGACTCGTAACTTATTGCACTTTTCTTTTCTACCATTGGATTATTTTTTGTAACTTTGCACCCAGCAAACTCCGGGGGCGCGGACAAGCATTTGCTCCGCCTCCAAGTTCGCAGTTTTCTGAGGTGCAGTTTTCAGCTGCACTTCGACTGCAAAGTTACAAAAAATAAATTGAACTTCCTATATAAAAGAGGTAGTTTTTGAAAATGAGGTATGGTTAAAAGAAGAAAAGAAACCATATCGAAAACAGAAAAGAAAGAAATATAACCCTATATATAATAAGGTACAGAAAAATGATTCGCTTAAATTTGCCATCTTTCGACATCAAGGTTTCGGGCTCAAAACAGCATCCCCAGATACTGGATGTGCTGCGCCGGAAGTTCATCACGCTCACTCCCGAAGAGTGGGTGCGCCAGCATTTCGTTCATTTTCTCATCGAGCACAAGGGGTATCCTGCCTCGTTGCTCGCCAACGAAATCCAGCTGAAATGTGGCGACAAGGTGCTGCGCGCCGACAGTGTGCTCTACTCCCGTGAATTGCAGCCCCGCATGATCATCGAGTACAAAGCCCCTCACATCCCCATCACACAGAAAGTATTCGACCAGATTTCGGTTTACAATCTTCTGCTCCATGTCGACTTTCTGGTGGTGAGCAACGGGCTGGAGCATTACATCTGCAAGATGGATTATGAAAGTAAAAAATATGTATTTTTTGAGACCATTCCCGATTATTCCGATTTATTGACATTATGAGAGCGTCGGAGGATAATCCGGAAGTTTTTAAACAGAGCTTCCCCAGCCTTCAAAATTTGCGAATTTCCGCCCAACCGGCCATCCGTTTTAGAATTCGCGAATTTTGGAGGCCTTTTTCTGCCCCTTTTCCTCTCCCTTTTTGAGCACTCCTTTTCCTCCCATCCCACTTCTCGCGTTATTTTTTAATAAAAAAAACATTTTCATTTTGTAGTCTCCTCCTTTTATACTATCTTTGCATCTAATATATATATTAAGGTATAGACTGCCTAAAAGAACAGAAAGAAATGGAGAATAAAAAGATAAAAATCGCCGTAGCCGGAACAGGATATGTAGGCCTGAGCATCGCTACCCTGCTGAGCCAGCATCATGAGGTGGTGACAGTAGACGTGGTACCCGAAAAGGTGGAGCTCATCAACTCACGCCGCTCGCCTATCCAGGACGAATACATAGAGAAATATCTGGCTGAAAAGGAACTCAACCTCAAAGCCACAACCGATGGAGAAGAAGCCTATAAGGATGCCGACTTCGTAGTGATTGCCACACCAACCAACTATGATCCGGTGAAAAACTACTTCGACACCTCGCACGTAGAAGAAGTCATCCGTCTGGTGATGCAGGTGAATCCCGATGCCATCATGGTCATCAAGAGCACCATTCCGGTAGGCTACACCGAAAGCATCCGCCAGAAGACGGGCAGCAAGAACATCATCTTCGCTCCTGAATTCCTGCGCGAGAGCAAGGCACTCTACGACAACCTCTACCCGAGCCGCATCATCGTAGGCAGACCGAATGGTGACGAGCGACTGGACCAGGCAGCCCGCACCTTTGCAGAACTGCTGAAAGAGGGAGCCATCAAGCAAGACATAGAAACCCTGTTCATGGGACTTACCGAGGCAGAGGCGGTGAAACTCTTCGCCAACACCTACCTCGCCCTGCGCGTGAGCTACTTCAACGAGCTGGATACCTACGCCGAAATGAAGGGCCTCGACTCTAAGGCAATTATCGACGGAGTGGGTTTGGACCCTCGCATCGGCACCTTCTACAACAACCCTTCCTTCGGATACGGCGGCTACTGTCTGCCGAAAGATACCAAGCAGCTGCTCGCCAACTATGCTGATGTGCCTGAGAACCTGATTCAGGCGATTGTGGAGAGCAACCGCACCCGCAAGGATTTCATCGCCGACCGCGTGCTGAACATGGCTGGCTACTACGATTATGCCAACCAGAACAACTTCAGCGAGGAGGAAGAGAAGCCTTGCACCATCGGCGTATACCGGCTCACGATGAAGAGCAACAGCGACAACTTCCGCCAGAGCAGCATACAGGGCGTAATGAAGCGCATCAAGGCAAAGGGCGCGCAGGTTATCATCTACGAGCCTACGCTGAAAGACGGAACCACCTTCTTCGGAAGCCGCATCGTAAACAACCTGGATGCCTTCAAGCAGCAGAGCCAGGCCATCATCGCCAACCGGTATGACAAGTGTCTGGATGATGTGGCAGAAAAGGTTTACACCCGCGATATTTTCAGAAGAGACTGAATTGAGTTGAATTGAGTTAAAAGTTTATAGTTAAAAGTTAATAGTTGGAAGCTGGAAGCTGAAGACGGAAAATAGGAAAACAATAATATTTATAATAAAGAGAAAAATAAGAAATGGCAAAATTAGTAATCAATTCCTACGAGGAATTTGCATCTCACCTCGGTGAGAAGTTAGGAGAATCAGACTGGTTGCAGATTGACCAGGACCGTATCAACAAGTTCGCAGACGCTACACTCGACCCACAGTGGATCCACGTAGACGTAGAGCGCGCCAAGGTAGAGAGCCCTTACCACAGCACCATCGCTCACGGTTACCTCACCCTCTCAGTACTCCCATACCTCTGGCAGCAGATTATCGAGGTAAACAACCTCAAGATGCTCGTAAACTACGGCATGGACAAGATGAAGTTCGGTCAGCCAGTCATCACCGGTTCACGCGTGCGCCTGGTAGCCACTCTACACGACATCCAGAACATCCGTGGCATCTGCAAGACCAGCATCAAGTTTGACATCGAAATAGAAGGTCAGCGCAAGCCAGCCCTCTCAGGCATCGCTTCTTTCCTCTACTATTTCAACAACTAAAAGATGGCAGCAGGTAAATGGATAGGTGGTGTGCTCGGTTTCATCACAGCCGGTCCGCTGGGAGCCCTGGCAGGCTATGCCCTCGGTTCCCTCTTTGAGCACGGACTGGATGCGGTAAACCGCGACGGCGACCACCATTACAACAACGCCTACGATGCCTACAGCGGCCAGCAGCACAACGGCCGCCAGGGTTTCGGCAACCAGGGCTACAGCCGCCAACAGAGCTATGAGGGAGAGCGAAACTCCTTCATGTTCTCGCTGCTGGTGCTCAGTTCCTACATCATCAATGCAGATGGCAAAATCATGCATTCCGAGATGGAGATGGTGCGCCGCTTCCTGCGTCAGAATTTCGGCGAGGCAGCCAGTCAGCAGGGCGAGGAAATTCTCCTCAAACTCTTCGAACAGCAGAAGCAGATGGGCATGCAGCAGTACCGTTCGGTGATACAGGACAGCTGTCATCAGATACGTGCCAACATGATGTATGAGCAGCGCCTGCAGTTGCTCAATTTCCTCGTCATGATTGCCCAGGCCGATGGAATTGTGAATCCTCAGGAGATTCAGGCGCTCAAGGAGATGGCCATCCACATGGGGCTTTCTGCCGAGGATGTAGACCAGATGCTGAACCTGGAGAGCGGGGCTTCTTCAACAGGCAGTCTGGATAATGCCTACCGTGTTCTGGGCATCAGTCCTGACGCCTCAAACGATGAGGTGAAGGCCGCTTACCGCAAGATGGCGCTCAAGCATCATCCTGACAAGGTAGCAGCACTGGGCGAAGATGTGCGCCGTGCAGCCGAGAAGAAATTCCAGGAAATCAACGACGCCAAAGACCGCATTTACAAGGCTAGAGGACTCTAGGTTCCAGATTAGGATTAAAAGTTCCAGATTAGGATTAAAGGAGTTAAGACAGATTGTCCTAGCTGCCTGAAAACGAAAAAAATAAAGGCTCGCCAAGCAATTTTGGCGAGCCTTCATTGTATCTTATCGTATCTTTATCAGAAGATTATCATCCGAAAAGAGCGGAGAGAGGAGTAAGATTAATCCTCATCCTCAGTCTTTCTTCTGCGGATAGCGCGCTTGCGCTTTGGCTTCTCCTCTGTCTTAGGAGCCTCAATCTTAACACCAGCCAATTCCGGGTCGATGAGGATACGGCCGCAATACTCACAAGGGATAATCTTCTTGTGCATCTTGATGTCGAGCTGGCGCTGAGGTGGAATCTTGTTGAAGCAACCGCCACATGCATCACGCTGCACGTAAACGATACCCAAACCGTTGCGGGCACCATTACGGATGCGCTTGAAGCTCTGGAGCAAACGTGGTTCAATCTTCTTCTCGAGCTCGAATGCCTTCTCCTTCAAATTCTCCTCTTCCTCACGGGTTTCAGCCATGATTGACTCGAGCTCAGAACGCTTCATTACCAAGCCCTTCTCGCGGTCTGCCTTCTGGTCCTCAGCCTTGTGAAGGTCGTACAGGCGCTCGTTGATCGTCTGCTGCGCCTCGCGGATCTTCTTGCTGCAAAGTTCGATTTCCAGCTCCTGGAACTCGATTTCCTTGCTCAAAGTATCATACTCGCGGTTGTTGCTAACCATTTCGAGCTGCTTCTTATAACGCTCCACGCTAGCCTGAGCCTCCTCAATCTCGTGCTGCTTCTGATCGATGGCGCGGTCAAACTGCTCAATATCGGTCTGGATTTTCTCGATACGTGTGGTAAGACCAGCAATATCGTCTTCCAAATCCTGAACTTCGAGAGGCAACTCACCTCTCAACGCACGCTTTTCATCAATTGCAGACAAGGTGGTCTGAAGCTGATAGAGAGCCTTCAACTTCTCTTCCACTGTCAAATCTGTAGGATCTTTCTTTGCCATAATTCCTTATTTAAATATTAAATGTTTAATGTTAAATGTTAAATTGGGCTTGCGCCCTTCCAGCCATCTTATAAACTGAAGTTATAAATACAATATCGGATTCGTATTTATCTCCGAGATGCAGCATTTGGCATCAGGGAAATTCTCCTGGATGATGCTGCGGAAGATTTCGCCCGTAAACTGCTCACTCTGATAGTGCCCGATGACGCAGATCTGAATCTCCTGTTCGTGGCCGAAATACTCGTGATAGCTCATCTCGCCCGTGATGAAGGCATCGGCACCTGCCTTGATGGCTGCGTCGAGCAAGAAAGCACCTGCTCCACCGCAGAGTGCCACCTTCCTGATAGGACGTCGAAGCAACTGGTTGCACTGCACGCACTCCACGCCAAACCGTTCCTTGAGCATCAGCACCAAGTCGTCGGCTGCCAGGTCCTCAGCCACCTCTCCGATGACGCCCTCGCCGCCCTTCACGCCGTCCACTTCCTTCTCGCCAGCAAAGAACTGCACGTTTCGCAGTCCCAGTTTCTCGGCAATCTTGAAGTTCACGCCGCCCGCAGCCGCATCCATGTTGGTATGCATCGCCACGATGGTAATATCATTCTTAATCGCCTTGCGCACGGTACGCTGCACGTAGTTCTCGTCCGAGATTCTCGCCAGTTTGCGGAATATCAGCGGATGATGGCTCACGATGAGGTTACATCCCTTTTGGATGGCCTCGTCTACCACGGCTTCAGTAACGTCAAGACACAACAATGCCCCTGACATTTCTACCGCCTCTGTCAATCCAACTTGCAGGCCGGCATTATCATATCCTTCCTGCAAGGGCAGAGGCGCGTAATGTTCAAGGGCATCAACTACCTGTTTTATTTTCACGCTCCTATTCAATATTTTATTTTTAGACTGCAAAGTTACTCATTTTTCCCCGATTTTATCTCCATACAGCCCTCCGTTTAAACTTTTTTAATACAAAGTTTCGCTTTTGCGCAAAATATTTCACAAAAACAGCCGATAGTTGTAGATTTTTTATTAATTTTGCAAGCATACTTCATAAAAGCAGAACGGAGCCCGTCCCCAAGGAAAGGTTCCCGATGAAGAACAGAGTATAATAAATTGGTTTAGAACATCGTATCATAAAAATAGTATAGCTTATGCATCAATCTACATTACCCTGCGATTTCGCACTCCCTGCCGAATGGGAGCCACAGAGCGCCATCATGCTCACCTGGCCACATGCCGGCACCGACTGGAAGCCGTATCTGCCTGAAATTACAGATACTTATCTCGAACTGGCAGATATCATCACGCGCTACGAGCAGCTGCTTGTGGCTACACCCGATGTGCCCGCCACCCGATACCAGCTCAAGAAAAAGCTCTCTGCCGAACAGATGAGCCGCGTGCTGCTCTACGAGGTAGAAAGCAATGATACCTGGGTGCGCGACCACGGACCCCTCACGATGGTGCTGCGCAGAAAGCAGAACACCTGGATGGTGCCTTACCGCATACTCGACTTCAAGTTCAACGGCTGGGGCGAAAAGTTCAGATGGGAGAAGGATAATGCCATCACCCTGCAACTATACTATCAGGCAGCCTTCAATGCCGATATAGAGAACCACCAGGGCTTCGTGCTCGAAGGAGGCAGCATCGAGAGTGACGGAAAGGGTACACTCTTCACCACTTCACAGTGCCTGCTGGCGCCTCACCGCAACCAGCCGCTCGACCACGACAGCATCGACCATCTGCTGCAGACTTTCTTCCAGCTCAAGAGAGTCGTCTGGCTGGATCACGGCAATCTGATAGGCGATGATACCGACGGCCATATCGACACCATCGTGAGAGTGGCTCCACGCGACACCTTATTATATGTAGGCTGCGATAATCCGGAAGATGAGCAGTATGAAGACTTCCAGGCGTTGGAGAAGCAGCTCAAGGGCCTCTTCACCTGGGAGGGATACCCTTACCGCTTGCTCAAACTGCCGATGCCCGACCCTATCTATGATGAGGGCGACTGCCTCACCACCAACCCTGAGAGCGAGGGCGACCGCCTGCCTGCCACCTATGCCAACTTCCTGATACTGAACAAGGCGGTGATTTATCCCACCTACAATCAGCCGGAAAAGGACGAGGAGGCACGCAAGCAGATTCAGCTCGCCTTCCCCGACCGCGAAATCATCGGTGTAGATTCGCAGACCATCATCCGCCAGCATGGCAGCATCCACTGCATCACCATGCAGTTGCCCGAGGGAGCCCTCAGAGACTCAACATTCCACATTTAACATTAAACATTTAACATTAAAAGTAAAAAATGAACGTCGGTTTATTACAACTTCATAATACGGCAGATATCGCCAACAACAAGCAGCGCCTGGCAGAAGGCATCATCGACCTCGCCCATCGCGGCGCAGAGCTCATCGTGCTTCAGGAGCTTCATAACTCCCTCTATTTCTGTCAGGTAGAGGATGTTGACCTCTTCAACCTGGCAGAGCCTATTCCGGGCCCTTCGACCGATTTCTACGGCAAGCTTGCCAAGGATCTCGGCGTCGTCATCGTCACCTCCCTCTTCGAGCGCCGCGCTCCGGGCCTCTACCACAATACAGCGGTAGTGATGGAGAATGATGGAAGCATAGCCGGAAAATACCGCAAGATGCACATTCCCGACGATCCTGCCTACTACGAGAAGTTCTATTTCACTCCGGGCGACCTCGGTTTCCACCCTATCCAGACCTCTGTAGGCAAACTCGGCGTGCTGGTTTGCTGGGACCAGTGGTATCCCGAAGCAGCCCGTCTGATGGCGCTGCAGGGAGCCGAAATACTCATCTATCCTACCGCCATCGGCTACGCTACCTATGATACCGAGGAAGAGCAGCAGCGCCAGCGCGAGGCGTGGACTACCGTGATGCGGGGCCATGCCGTAGCCAACGGATTGCCGGTCATCGCCGTAAACCGCGTAGGTTTCGAGCCTGATCCTAGCGGTCAGACCGAGGGCATCCAGTTCTGGGGCAGCAGTTTCGTAGCCGGTCCTCAGGGCGAGCTCTACTACCGTGCCAGCGATCAGGAAGAAGAGAGCCTGGTGGTAGATATCGACCTGAAGCACAGCGAGAATGTGCGCCGCTGGTGGCCATTCCTCCGCGACCGCCGCATCGAGAACTACGGAGATATTACCAGGCGATTTATCGATTAACCCATTTTTGCCGGAAATTCCGAGAGAATATCGGGATTCCGGCATACATATATATATAAGGTATAGATTTTCAGGATAAATGGAGAATTTGGAAGTGATGGTGATACTTTTCATCATCGTGATTTTAGGTTACGTCGCCTGCAAGTTGGGATATATGGGCGACAAGTTTGACAAGAAGCTATCCAGCATGGTGGTAGATATCACCTGTCCCCTGCTGGTGCTCTCGTCAGTAATGGGCGATGAGCTGCCCGACCGCACGCTCATCCTTCCCCTCCTGGGCGTAGGTTTCCTTACCTACATCCTTTTGCTGGTATTCGGTTTCTGGGTGCCGCGTCTCATCACTCGCAATCATGATGACCAGGGCATGATAGGTTTTGCGCTGATGTTTGCCAACGTAGGTTTCATTGGCTACCCTATTGTTTCAAGCATATTCGGTCCGAAGGCCATTTTTTATGCCGCGCTGCTCAACATGCCGAACACCTTTTTTATTTTTACGGCAGGTGTCATGCTCATCAAGGGCGAGTACAGCGTCAAGCAGTTCAATCCTAAGGTGCTGTTTTCTCCGGCTCTTCTTGGTGCCTTTGTTGCCGCCCTCCTGGTAGCCTTCGGGGTTCATACGCCCGATATCATTGCGCGTCCGGTAACGATGGTGGGCAACATAACGGTTCCGGCAGCCCTGATGATTATCGGTTCCTCGATGGCTAAGTTGCCGGTGAAGGAGATTATCGGCAGTCCTAAGGTATACCTCTCCTCGTTCTTGCGTCTTGTGGTAGTACCTCTGAGCATTTATTTCCTGTTCAAGGTATGTGGTGTAAGCGATCAGGTCAACGACATCAATACGGTTGTCATTGCGATGCCCGTAGCGAGTTTCGGCACGATGTTCTGTCTGAAATACGGCCGCAATCCTTCGCTCATCACCGAGATGACGTTCATCACCACGGTTGGCAGCATCATGACCATCCCGCTCATCACCCTCCTCTTTTCGTAATGCAGGAAGGGTGAAATGCCTGGCATACTTGCGTATCTTACTGCAATGACATCTTTTTTACGCATTGAACGATAAAAAAATCTCCATTTTTTCGTTATTACCCGTTTTTTGCTTATCTTTGCAAATAAATTTGGCACGAAGAAATCCTTTTTACCAATAATATAAATTAGAAAAAAAATGAAGATAAACAACAGTACGAAGAAAAGCCTGCTCATCATCGCACTCGCGATGGCCAGCACTACTTACCAGACACAGGCCGCTCCGATAGAACATATCGGCGACAGATACATCATGCATATTCCAGAAATGGAACTCACAGGCGAAGAATCACTCCTCGATGTGCTCATGATGTGCCCGGAAGTCATCTCACTCAACGGCAACAACATCATCGGCGGAGATCCATTCGCCAACCTCTACGGCAAGTTCGTCATCCGTATCGACAACCAGGAATACGGACTCGATTACGCCACCTTCCTCCACCATTTCAAGGCTCGGGAGATAGAAACCATCAAGGTGTGCCAGAACGCCGAAGTGATGAAAGGATGCAGCAGTCTGAAGAAAGTCATCGACATCACACTGCGCAAGAAGGAGAACGGAACCACCGGCAGATGGGGACTCTTCGGTGATACCTACGGCGGCGCAAAAGGCATCGTCAGCGTCATCAGCCAGCAGGATAAACTCCGCGTGCTCAGTCATGTAGAAGGCAACTTCCAGCGCACCTCCAGCAGCGATAAGGACGCCTACCAGGGCATCTCAGGCACCACCGTGAACCACTACTCCCACGAGGGCGCCAAACTCAATCTGCTCTGGACGCCTACCGCGAAGGATGTGCTCGAAATAGATGCGATGCAGACCTACACCCGCAACCATTTCACCCACACCCCGGCCGATTACGTGCGTGCCTATCATCTGCAGGCCGACTATACCCGCACGCTCGCCGACAACGGCTCCAGCATCCTCTTTACCCTCGGTGCCGAGCATATCAGCGACAACGGACGCACGCTGGAAGAAACCCATACTGCGCCCTACCAGAACCACTCCACCTACCCCTTCATGGTGGTAGAATACGCCACTCCGGTCATCACCCCTGATCTCTGGATTACGGCAGGTTTCGAGGGCGGACTCTCCATCGAGAAGAACTGCGTCGCCGGTTACACCAACCATTCCAACTATCAGGATTTCTACGCCCAGCTGGATTACAACATCGGCAAGTGGGGATTCATGGCAGGCGACCGTTTCCGCATCATCAACTTCCGTCCTAAGCAGATTGCGCCGGAAGAGCACTGGAAGCATACCACGCGCAACCATATCTACTCGGCGAGCGCCTATTACCGCTTCACGCCGGGTCATACCCTGCAGGCCACCTACTGCCGCCGCATCTTCAATCCCGAGTTTGGCGATTTCGTAACCGCAGGCGATATGGAGGGCTCCTGGCAGCCGGTTTATACCGCCGATATCGGCAACAGCATGGCGAATGTGGTAGAGCTCAAGCATACCTACAGCCGCCCAGCCTTCGTGCTCAGCACCTCGGTGAAGAACATCCACCAGCACCTGTTCAGTGCCATCCACGACAATACGCTCGGCATCGGCTCCACCGCCTTCTGGCACAAGGGCATCCTTCGCCTCACAGCCGGAGTCAACTACTTCTGGCAGCGCAGCGAAACCCCTTCAGAGGAGGCTCAGCAGCGCAATGCGGAGTATAATCATTTTGCCGTGTTCAAGTTGGCACCGCAGCTCACAATGGCCGATGGCTGGCGCTTTACGGGCAACCTCATCTGGTGTACCCGTCGCCGCAGCGATCCCTACACCCCGGCTAATCTCTATGCCGAGGTAGGGGTATACAAGAATCTGGGCAAGCACTGGACGCTCGAGGGCCGCTTCCACGATATGGCGAGTCAGCACTTCGGCAATCGCGCTGCCACCATCGGCTGCACGTATTATTTTTAACTTGAGCTTTAACAATCTTTTTCTAAATCAGAAGCAAGATTTCTGTTCCTTTCTTATTTTCTTATCAGAAAGAAGAAAAATTTTAAAAAGAAAGGAACAGTATATATGAGAAAAATTGATTTCAAGAAGATCGGGCTGGCAGCGATGATGCTCCTGTCGGGCCTCACATTCCAGTCGTGCGATAACGATAACGATACCGATTGGGACCGCGTTTTTCCTAACGCACTGGTAACCGTGAAGAAGAGTGGCGATGCCTGCTATCTGCAGCTCGACGACAACACCACGCTGCTCGCCAAGAACCTGAAACCAACCATCTTTGACGGTAAGGAGGTTCGCGCCCTGGTCAACTACTCCCAGACCTCGGAGAACAGCGAGAAGTATAACCAGGTGATTCACGTCAACTGGATAGACAGCATCCTGACCAAGAAGCCAGTTCCATCGCTCGGTTCTGATAACGAGAACCGCGAGAAGTATGGCGACGACATGGTCGACATCGTGCGCGACTGGGTAACGGTGGCAGAAGATGGCTATCTCACCCTCCGTTTCCGTGCTCTCTGGGGCGGTCAGAAGGTGCATTACATCAACCTCGTTAGGGGTGTGAATCCAGATAATCCTTACGAGGTAGAGCTGCGCCACAATGCTAATGGCGACCCTCAGAACTACTGGCGCGATGCCCTCGTAGCGTTCAATCTGAACGGAGTCGTGCCTGATACCGAAGGCAAGACGGTGAAGCTTACCATCCGCTGGCATTCCAGCCAGGGCTACAAGAAGGTAGATTTCGACTACTGTTCGCGCAAGCCTATCAGCAGCCCGAAGATGCTCGAAGGATACAGCCAGGAAGGAAGAGATATCCGATAAACGAAGAAAAAGCAGATAAAGCAAAAGCCCCGATGCATGATGCACCGGGGCTTTTTACTTTTTTACCTTTAAAGGCTGCTGCAGCTTGTTATGCCGAGGGTGGTAGCGATGGCTGTAAGGAAGGAGATTGCAATCTGCAAAATTGTTTTCCAGGTACTTGCTTTCATAATGTTTAATTTTTAATGTTGAATGTTTAATGTTGAATGTTGACTTGATGGGGGGGGCCTCAGGCGAGGGCTTTATTCAAGCCCGTCGCCGCCTTCCTGCGTACCGCCGCCGGTAGTTCCGGAGCCGCCCTGGCTGGTACCGCCGCCTTGTTCAGTGCCGCCTGAGGTACCACCAGAGGTGCCACCCTCGTCGGTGCCGGTATAGCCGCCGTACTCCTGAATCTTGCACTTCTTGCGCAGCTCAGAGTTGCTCCAGCTTTTTGTGTTTCTCACAATCAGGTGTACACCCTCTACGCTGGCAGCCGTTACCTTCTCCTTGGTATCCTCCGCCTTCGAAGTCATACCGATGGAGAACAGACCGAGGTCAGAGAGACGCACACTCTTACCGTCGAGAATCAACTCCTGCAGATGGTCGAGTGCATCCATCAGCACACCGTGGATAGTACCTCGGGAGTAAGGCGAACCATGGTCAGAGATGTGGGATACGAATCCCTCGAAATCCACCTCGCGGTCGGTTACCGCAGTGGCATACCACTTTTTCTTACCAGCGTTCTCGCCGCTCTGTGGTGTACGCTGCAACTTACGATACTTCAATGTTCCTTTCTGTTCCATGATATTAAAATATTAAAGGGTTAATATAAATGTTACTTGAATTAATGTTAATTGTCTACTTGCTGGTTGGGGGTGCAGCCTTTCTTGAATCACGATGCAAAGGTACGGCAATTTTCTGATACTACCAAATTTCACCCTGCAGAGTTATGTTAAACGAATTTAGCACTTCGGACGCATCCGGTTAATCTTGCCAACTCATAATTTATCGTGCGAGAAAACTATGTAATGTAAAAAGTTTCTCTATGCTTTCTTACTCCGAAAACAGCAGGAAGCAAGAAATCATCCATCAATGCTTCCACCTTCCTCAACCTCCAAAGCGTGACAGTTGTGACAGTTGTGACAGTTTTCAGCGCCTACCCCCACCTCCCTCTCTTTAGAGGTAACTTATAATATATATAAATATATATATAATAAGTTAAATATAATAATAACAATTTGAAAGCAGCCCGAATTCATATACCCCTCCCCTGAAAACTGTCACAACTGTCACAACTGTCACAACTGTAACGCCTCTCTTCTTCTTCTCCCTTCTCTCCTCCTTCATCCATCTTTGTAAAGAAATCACCTACCCATCTCCATCCCCCCGCCCCATCAGTTTGCGGAGAATAGACAATAAATCCCCCAAAAACTTGCATGAAAGAGAAATATTTCATATATTTGCAGAAGAAAAGCTGCACTCGGCAATTTGAAAGCAAGCTTTCATTGCGCTCGTTTGCATTTTCTTTGCAAAAGAAAAGAAGAAGAAAAAGAAAAGATATGAAACAAGGAAACAACAGAATACAATTACCCCTAGAAGAAATCAAGCTCGCATTCGCAGCTTCATGCGTTGAGGGAGCTGCAAGAAAGCTCGGGGTACCATATATTGAAATATACGAAAGAATGAGAAAGGTTGATTTAATCAACAAGTTCATTCTGCCCCACTACGATACGCTCCACACCGAAAGTCGAGAGTATCTTATAGAAGATGTCATTGAGTGTCTAACTAATTGGGAGAAGAAAGCTTCTCATCAATAAATACTTAGTATATAATGGAACAGAAAAAATATAAACAGATCAACACAAAGACACCTGAGATTCAAGAAATGATTCTCAGCTATCAGATAGGTGGCGTAGCATACGAATTGTCACAGCGCCTGGAAATATCTCCAGCTCTGGCTCTTGATCTTTTCTATCGCAGCAAGACCTGTGCCCAACTCCACGATAAGCGCACCGGCCTGTATCTCATGAGCAATGGCTACATCGCCGATGATTTCATTTACGAGAAGCAGAGAGGGTACTAAGCCGCAGTTTTATATCTGAGATACCTTACCCCACACGCCCTGAAGGGGCAGAAGCCCCTAGCCCATGGTAACACCCTGGGTATAAGCACAATCAGCCTTGCGCCCTGTAGGGGCAAAAGCTTAATGTTTTGTCTGGAGTTTTAAAGCTTTTGCCCTTACAGACCGAAAAGATTTGCGTATTTTCTAATATTTTAGCTAAAAAGCAATCTAAGAACGTAGTACACTCTTCCTTATGTACTCACGTTGCAAAGATACGCTTTTCTTTCGTAACTTCCAAGAAATTAACTAAGAAAAATTCTCTAATTCTCTAACTCTTGACGAAAAACGAATCAAGCACTTGGTATAATTTTAAGAATCAAGAATTTAAGAATTTTCATTCTTGCTTGATGAATTTTGAACTGACAAATCATCACCATAACCCGTCAAATACTCGTTTTAATACTAAAAAGAATAAAATAACCAGCTAAATATTTGGAAGTTACAGGAATATTGCTTAATTTTGCAGAAGAAAAGCTGCACTCGGCAATTTGAAAGCAAGCTTTCATTGCGCACGTTTGCATCACAAACATTTTAAATTATATAATTATGTTAGGAATAAATGCACCAAAAGTTTTAGCTAAAGGCAAGTACGCACAAGCCGTTCGTAAAGCCGCTCTTGCATCCATCGGTGCAAAAGCAAAGAAAGACGATACCACAAAGACATCAAATTATCCATATAAATTTGAGTGGAATTTAGAATGAATTTAGAAGAATATAAAATAGAACTTTTATCAGACTTTGATGAGTTGATAAATTTCTATACAGGAAAAGACAAAATGGATGACTTTCTTCATAATCACTTACAAGATTGTGAAGAGAGTCATTATTGTAAGACATTTTGTGTCCGCTTAAAAGCAAACAACACGATTGTTGCAATTTTCGCCTTAGCATTTGACTCTGTTGACATTGATTCAGATGATTTTGATGATATGCGTATGGGGGCAGCAGGAACCGATTTGCCAGCAGTAAAAGAAACATTCCGAGAACAATTCGAACAAAAATATACTTATCCCGCTTTAGAAATTGCCTACTTAGCTATTGAACAAAAATTTCAAAGTTTACACCTAGGTTCAGCCTTAATTGAAGAAATAGCTTCGATGGCTAGAAACCAAAGATATGCCGGTTGCGTCTTCTTGACTGTAAGAGCTTGGCATACCTCTGATTATAGCGCAGTAGGTTTCTATGAAAAAAATCAATTTGCAAAATTGACTCCAGTTCCCCAAATGGATGTTTGGCCAATGTACAAAACAATTTGGCCGGAGGAATAACCCCCTACACGCCCTGAACCAACGGGCACCGGACGAAGGGAATTGAAAATCATCACAACTTCCAGGCCCACTCCATAGAAGATCTTCCAGAGGATTATCTCCCTACCGAAGATTCTTATTATGAATTTGAGCCAGAAGATGTGAACAAAGAGAACTTATCCATAGCAGAAATGAGCGGCAAGAAACTCGACTGGTTCCGCAAGGTCTGTGCAGCGGTACTTTAGATACCTTGCCCCCTGTAAGGGCGTTACCAAACCTCCTGTCGAACTGCATGCCGACTATTTCAAGAAGCGCAAGGCTCTTGATTATGAAATTGATAAGACATTGGCGGAGATACAACGTATCTTGGGGATAAATGTGAATGTGGACGAATTGTAAAATATGGGGCGGTGTCCCACAAATTATGAAAAAGGATTGAATAATATGGAAAAATCTGCATTAACAAACATAACAGAAAAGCTGACTCAATCAGAGAAAATCTTTGTCTCTGACTTGAAGCTTTTAGCCGGGGAAGCACGTCGGCAAGCCTATCGCAGTGCAGACCATCTATTGGTGGTTCGCAATTGGCTTATCGGTTGGCATATCGTGACACAGGAACAAAAAGGAAAGGAACGTGCGCAATATGGCAAACATGTCATCGAATTGGCCTCCCAAACCCTTACAGAAGAATACGGCAGAGGATTCGGACTGACAAGCATAAAGAACATGCGCTCTTTTTACCTGATGTTCAGTAAATTACAATTTGGTCAAGCAATGCTTGACCAATTCAAACTCACAGACAATCCAATTCGTCAAGCACCGCTTGACGAATCTACGATACCATTCTATCCTAACCTATCATGGCTTCACTGTGAACGCTTACTGCGTGTAAAAGATGCGGATGCAAGGTTGTGGTATTTGAAGGAGGCGGCTCGTGAGCAATGGGACTAGCCAAGACCTTGCACGTTATTCCATATTGAAAGACAGCAAGCAGCTCTTTGCCGCTAAGTATCTTACTTATCTTCCTACAGAAGAAGAGTTGAGCCGAGAAATCCGTGAGCAGAAAGAGTTTTTTGAATTACAAAAGGGAAAAGAGGCAGAAGATGAAGATTAGATTAATATGTAGGGTGTCCAGTTCCATGTTCTCGTTTTTGATTATGTTTTAGCAACTTAGCACACTGTAAATCAGTAAATTAAGCACAAAATATAAGACAAATTTAACTGTCAAAAAGTCTGATGTAGATTCGCACAAGATTATAGTTTATTTAGTGAATGATTATCAATGACTTAGATGGTTATTACATTGTTTTTGATACTAAAAACTGGAACACAGAACTGGACACCCTAATTAATATGTATACTTGTAGTTTTGCTCTGTTGCTTTGTTAGCCGGGCACAAACGGTTGGCTACTCCTACAAGCCATTGGCAGCAGAGGGTTGCAGCATGAAATATAGTGATAAGTTTGCAGATGGCTCTTTTAGCCTTCACGAACACTTTTCTTTGCTTGACTTCTTGGACTGTTTCTTTCTTTTCGTTGGCGAACTCTTTGGTGTCGTTGGCGAACTGTTTTTCTGAGTTGGCGAACTCTTTTGAGTCGTTGGCGAACTGTTTTTCTGAGTTAGCGAACTCTTTTAAGTCGTTGGCGAACTGTTGATTTATGACACACCCTCTTGTGGACCTTCAGCCCGTACTTAAACCACATGCGAAACTTGAGTTAAGAGTCCACTTAAAAATTTCCGTGAAATCCCTGCCTATTCCTCTCGTCTTTCCGCCTCCGGCTCCGCCACCATTTCCGGCACATCTTCCGGCAATTCATATCTTCTGATATGATGATCTTCCAGATAGATATGGTTCAGCGTAAAGGCGAGCGACTCCAGCGTCTTCTCCCTTACTGCCGGCTTCAGTTCACATTCCCATATCACGATGGTATGCCATCCCATTTCAGCCAGCCGGTGCAGCACCTCATGGTCCCTCTCCCGGTTCCTCCTGATTTTCTCCATCCAGAACCCGGTGTTCGATTTCGGCACCACATAATATTGGCACCCCTCATGTCCGTGCCAGAAGCACCCGTTCACCAGAATACAGGTGCGATATTTCCTCAGCACGATGTCCGGCTTGCCCGGCAACCGCGGATGATTGAGCCGATACCTGAATCCCCTACTCCACAGAAATTTCCTGACAAGAATCTCCGGTTTGGTATCCCTGCCCCTTATTGCCGCCATGTTGTTGTGGCGCTGTTCTATGGTCAAACGGTCCGACATCTTTAATTTATCATCAACATCTGTTTAACATTGCAACATCGCAGCAGGCGTTATGTTCAGAACCTTGCATAGCAATCTAGCTATTTTTAGAGTAGGCTCAGAGCGCCCTGTTACATAATCGTTAATACGTGAAGGACTTACTCCAATTTCTGAAGCCAGTTGTTTTTGAGTCATTTTCTTTTCATTTAAAGAAAGTTCGATAAGTTCAGAAACAGAAGGCTTTCCGATAGGAAAATGTTTCTTTTCGTATGACTCAACAATGTCCGACATTAATGTCAGTTCTATGGCATTCTTATCACTGGCAGGCGTATCGTCCGTTACCAATGGCAGGAGATCTTCTATTCTGTTGAGTGCAAACTCATATTGTTCTTTCGTAATTCTATCCATAATTGTTTTTATTAAATGGTGGAACAATCTATTTTGTCATATTCACTATGTGTTCCGACAAATCTTACGAAGAGTCGGCCTATTGTAAATTTAATTACCACTACCAACCTATACCTGTTTCCTCGAATGTTGAATACGTAATGTTGATTACCTACGTAGTCAGCATCAGGAAAGTCAGTTCTTATATCAGAAAAGTTGCGCCATTCTGCTTCTTCCGCAATCTGGTACCATCTTTCCAGAGCTACTTTTGAGTCTTCTCGCCCAGGGGTCTCGTAAAACTCTTTTAGTTTCCTATGCGAAATAATTCTCATAATTCCATGATTTAAATTTTCATTGCAAAGATATATAGAAATATTGAAATACAATAGTTTCTTCCATAAATATTTTGTTTTTTAGGATTATTTATATAATTAAGCTTGTTTTTCTACTATTTAGCTTCCACCTTTCCCCCACACGCCCTGAAGGGGCAGAAGCACCTAGCCCAGGGCATCACCCTGGGTATAAGCGCAATCAGCCTTGCGCCCTGTAGGGGCAAAAGCCTTTTTAAAAAGGATATTAAGAATGAAAACAAGGGAAGGCAAGAAACCAGCACCACGATGGCAGCGATGTAGATATCTATGTAGAAATGCCCCCTAAGTTTTTCCTGATAGTCCGTCTGAAATCATACCTTGAAGCCCTTCTGGGTTGCCCTGTCGATATTATCCGAAAGCACCAGCACCTCAATTCCTTCCTGCTCAAGGAAGTTGAGAGAGAGGGGATTGAAGTGATAGCAGAGCGATAGATGCGATAAACTACCTTATCTTACATTCATCAAATCACGCAATGAGACGATAGTTTTCGTCTCGCACTCAGCAACTTCCCTGAAACCGAATCCAAAGCTCTGGTAATCTGTTAGTGACAGGGCTAAAACCAGTTTATCATCCTTTATTCTCAGTCTTGAATTTGTCACCCGATAATATCCTTCAGATGCATTCTCAACTATAAACATAAAATAGTCGATAGAATCTATCTTGAACATACCTTTATTGATGTCCAGAGGGATTTCTATAGAAAGCCTATTATGCCCATAATCATCATAAGCATCCCTATCGACAGCTAATACAAATACGTTCTCGACCTTATATACCAGTCCCTTTTGAGGGATAACATCCTTAACATGCTCATAAACACCTTCTTTAGGCAAGACTTCATGCGGATCGGTACCCAGACTGCACTCCTTTACAGTAAAATTCTTCCTAAGCTCTGCAAGCAATGCTTCATTATTTTTTTCGTCTTTTTTATCGAGAGCAAGAGAGAAGATATTTTCTTCCTCAAATGGGGTATACACCTTACCCAGAACCTGCCTGAAATGTGTTTCTACATATTCTTTTGCATTCACAGACGGAAGCGGACGCATGGCATAGAAGCTGAAATCCTGCTGGAGCCAGTTTCTTATCTCTGAACAGAATTTAGCCCTGATATTCTCCTTCCATTGCTGCTGTTCTCCCCTATTATTTCTTGCATAGAGCGAGAGAACAAACAGGAAGTTTACATCGTAATGGAACAGGAGCAACGTATCACGGTCAAACAATCTGTTCTGAAACTGCTTGGAAATGTATCTGTTGTTCTTTCTGTCAGTTTCCTTAATACCGTCTATGGCATAGCGAAACTTTTCGTCCATAGTAGCAGAAATGAAGAAGTTAGGAATGATGTTATATCCTTCTGTTTCATCATCCCGAAGCTTAATGCCGGATTCAGGCTTTCTGCCGCTGTTGAAGATATCCAGGTTCCACTGTATCACGTTTCTCGCATAGGTGTATTGCTTATAAATGGACTCCTTTCCGAGTTCGTTGCCCATCTTATAATACTTGCTGTCACCGATATAATAAGTATTACTTGATTCGTCATTAATCAAGCTCTTCGCCGTAAAGAGGTGGTCCACTATCTTACCGTCTTCCTGTTTCTTGTCCATTCCGTCAGGCAGCGGATTATCGCCCACCAAGGCATCAATAATCGCCTCAAACACGATATGAAAACTCTTGACAAGCAGATACTCTTTCTGACTGGTATTTACATATATATGATGTGACTTGTCGAAGAAAGCATAGCAGAGCTTCCAAAGTTGCAACGCCTTGTCTGAGAAATACTTATACTTTATCTGATTCAAGCGTACTTTGCCATATCCGTTTCTGTATTTCTCAAACTGTTTGCCCTTTATCAGGTCAAAATTGCAGTTAATTTCTTTAGGAAATCCGTATGTATCGCCAATATAATTGAGAATCGAGAAGAAGATGACAAGCAGTTCTTCATCGAAGTTAATCTTGCGTTTCTTGTTGACAGGGTTTAAGTAGATAGCATCCCCTCCCTGGATGATAGCAGAAGTAGTACTGATAGTGCGGGTCCAGTTTATCTTGTTTAAGCCTGAATGGAGGTTCTTCAACACAAAGAAGAAGAAACTCTTATTATCCTTATTAAACTGGATCAGCGACAGAAGAATATCAAGGAATGTATTGCTCTTTCGCTTGCTGCTACCACCCACCTGATTAATCATTTTCTGATAAACAATAGTCGAGTCGTTGCTCTTGTCGTTCTTATATACAACGATGGCCCTATATATCCATACAGCAAAGCCATAGAGGAAATTACGCTCCTCTTTTGTCAGTTTTTCCTGACCTTCAGGGTTGATAATATCGTATGGCTGGTACTTGCCAAAAGCAAGTTCCTTGCCATCCACATCACGCAGCAATACTTTAGGAAGAATAAACACACAGTCTCCTAATAGGGGATTATAATAATACCCTACATAATGGATGGACACCTTGCCCTCTACGTTCTCCATTGGATCGATGCCGTATAATACATCGTGCACATCAGATACATTGTATTGATATTCTTCTATCAGGATTCTCATTTTCCTACTTTTTAAATCGATTATTTGCAGACAAAAGTCTTATTCATAACATACTTTCAGCTGCAAGTCTAAGCGGTTATCCAACAGCATTACCATATTATACATCGTAATGGCATCTATGCCTTTGACTATATAATAATCGCCCTCTTGAACATAACTATAGACAGCGTCATTCAAAATCTCCTCATGTTGGCTTTTTGTTACCAGAGGCGTATTACGGCGTTGATATTTCATTTCTTCCGCAATTTTTTCAACCTGTTCTATTCCGATTTTAGAAAGCACCTTAAGATAGGTTTCAAACCTGTTCTTCTCGTTTATGACGGTTCCGTCATGGAATTCAACAGTAAATACCTTAGGAGTTTTTGGAAGTTTCTTACCGCTCTCGGTCTCAACCCCCTCTTCACTGTTGTCTTCATCAGCTTCAGAATCAGGACTCAAATTTAAGTTACTCAGGAATTTTACTATTTTTGTCCCATTCACTTTGACCTGATTGTTTTCTACAGAGTAGAACTTGTCGAATGAGAGTTTTTCTCCATCCTCATCTTTAAAGGTATCTCCCTCAAATTCAGAGTCTTTAAACACATCGTTCCAAAGATAGAAGATAACCTTACTGACAAATTTATCGGCACTTATTACACCATCTTTAGCCTTGCAGAAGAAATAGCCTAGCTTCTTGTCTTCAGAATAGGTTGCATGGTAAACTTTGTCATTAATAGCCTCAAGGAATTTCCACCAATCATACTGAGCACCATTCACTTCAATCATCCATTTCTTACCTGCATCACTTATTGGCACATAATTCCAGTCCCAACGGCGCTTGAAGGCAGAATCTATCGGGAAGAGAGACTGGTCGCTGGTATTCATAGTTGCCCAAATATAGAGGTTGTTAGGAAGCAGCAGAACGTCTCCAGCCAACACTTCGGCTACAATGTCCTTGCCACCTTTAAACAGAGCGTTAATACTATCCTTATTCTTGATTTCCAGTCCTTTAAATTCGTGTTCGAGCAGTTTTTTCATGTCAGAATCAGCCTTGATAGGATATTCAGAGAATCCTTCATCGCCACGGTCGAGTAACTGGAAGAGATCACCGAAAATCTGGGCGCAGTTGCCTCGGTTAATCTCTTCAATAACCAGAAATTCGTCCATAGACTCTTCGCCCGCTTGTACGTCACAATACTTCCTCCATGCCGCAACGTATGCCTGTAGGAAGGCCTGACTCACATACTCGTAGACGATTTTATCCTCCATCATTTTCTTATCGTTTTCATCCTTTACAGGGACGGCATTAGTACCAATAACAGTCGTTACAGGTACAGACTTAGTGGTAGGCTTATATGCGCCTACAAAAGTGGAATAGTCGGTATCAGGATGGAATGTTGTTCTGATAACATCCTTGCCCGCTGTAAGCTCGTTTATAGCGTGGCTCTTGCCGGTGCCAGGGGCACCATAGAAGATTTGCTGGAGAGATTTTTCACATTTCTTCAATTCATCCAATGGCTTTTCAATATTATCACTATTTACATCAGCCATAAAATCATCCAAATCTCCAAATCCAATTAACCAAAAAGCGGCATATTCATTATTTGCATTCTTATATAATGCAATTTTATATGCAGATTTTGGCAATAGCAACTGTCTAATTACTTGATGAAAAATACCCTTACTATCGAATTGTTTAAAATATGGGCGCAGTTTATTTGATCCAATTGATAATTTAAGCAACGATGACGTTGATAGCATACACTCTTCTTGCTTAGCGTTATCTATATCTGTTAAGATGTTTATAACAGTATCTAAGAAATAAGCGTCTTTCTTTCTGTAATAATCACATACGTAACCAAGCATACTTAAAACATTACTTTTTGCAAAATAATGAGTAATCTTTATTGCTCCAACAGACGGATCTTCTCCATCGGTTACTGCTTTGTAGTAACCTGGGAACTCTTTTTTCAGACATTCATCGGCAGCGCCAAGAAAGACATGAACAGTTCCATTACCTGAACCATCTTTTCTATCAGGCAAGAGGATTTCATCTTTTACATCCTCCCAATTCAGAAAGATGTCGCACACGAATTGTCCATAGCCCAATTCGTTCATTTTTTTGTTATATCTCTGTTCCATACTTAGTTATATCTATTTTCCTTAATAAAGCCATCAATACATTTACCACAATACTGTTTCCTGCCTGCTTATAAGTTTCTGTATCTGACACTACGATATTGAACGTATCATCAAAACCCATTAGTCTCAAGCACTCCCTAGGCGTGAGCTTTCGAAAACGGCCGTAAGAAGGGTCTATTTCTTTGTTTGAAGCCTTAAACATCATTTCTTCGTCACCTTCACGCTTAATAGCATATTTTGCAGGATTGTTCTGCAAGTAATAGTCTTCTTCGAAATCTGCTACCTTAAACAGATTTGGATCTGTCTCGGGTGTACTTGTATCTTCCTTTAATTTTGGATGATACACAAAATCTCCATGCCAGTTAAACTGTTGATTTCTTTTTTGGCAAAGGATGATATTGCCATTAACTTGCGTATAGCTCTTTTGATAATTGATCGCACGAGTTATAAAATGTACTCCTTTCTGCTTAAGCAGATATTTTTTATCAAACCTATTTTGCAGGAAGTCATACACAGTCTTATCAAGCTTTATAGGGGCTGGATATTTAAATTCTGTTTCGTTTTTGAATCCTATGCAATAAATCCTTTCGCGACTTTGTGGTATGCCATAATCCTTTGCATTAAGTACCTGAAAGTAAACATCATAGCCACAATCTTTCTCGAAAGTTTCCTTTATAACTTTCCATGTACGCCCCTTATCATGACTCAGCATTCCCTTAACATTTTCAAAGATGAAAACCTTAGGTTGGCATTCAATGACAACACGAGCAAATTCGCGAAATAGTGTTCCTCGCGTATCTTCAAAGCCGCCATGCTTTCCTCTTAGTGAAAATGCCTGACATGGAGCACCGCCTACAAATAAATCAACTTTTCCTTTATATGGCTTTGCATCCAAACTATGCACATCATCGTGCCAGTTATTGTCTTCTATTGGATAATTAGCAAAATATGCTTTCTTACAATTAGCATCGATATCTCCGGCAAATTGGATTTGATATTTAATACCCAAACGATGAAAAGAATGCTCAATTGCACCTATCCCACTGAATGACGTAGCCAACCTAACAGTTCTCTCCGGATGAGAGAACTGAAGGTTCTGCCAATCTATAGAATCATCTATATTAGCTTTTGTATTCTGTATATTTGAATATTTATTTTCCATCGTTAATACCATATTTAGTTATATCCATTTCCTTCAGTAAGGCAATTAGGACATCTACAACAATACTATTACCAGCCTCCATGTATGCGGCAGTATTACTTACTGCTATTTTAAAATCATCTTTAAATCCCATTAACCTCAAGCATTCTCTTGGGGTTAACTTACGTAATCCGTCTATACCTTTAGACTTGTTATAAGTTACGTAATTATCTACGCCAGCCCTATGCATTTTATGCATCGACTGTAATAGAGGGCGTGCTATATCCAAATCTGTTTTTACAGGTGTCTTGAATGACTTAGTACCTGAACTAAGAACATACTTTGCAACTTTTTCCGAAAGATAATACTTATCTTCCACTTCCTTTATAGGAAAGATGAAATCATTGAATCGTTCTTTGCTGGCATCTTGTACTAGTTCATTTTTATGATTTACGTCGCAAGATAAAATCTTTGAATTACTATCCTTGTCAAAATATTCGCTTAAAGAATAATCTTCAAGAAAATCGTACATTCTATATTTCAACGGTATGGGAGCAGGGTATTTGAAGTCGGTTGTCTTTTTAAAACCTACACAATATAATCTCTCGCGTGTTTGTGGGATACCATAATCCCTTGCGTTTAGCAATTGAAAATGAACGTCATAACCACAATAATCACGAAACGTATTATATATAACCTCCCATGTTCTTCCCTGATCATGCTTAAATAATCCTTGCACATTTTCAAAGATAAAAACCTTAGGCTGACATTCTTTAACAACACGAGCGAACTCTCTAAATAGAGTACCTCGTGTATCATCAAAGCCACGTTGCTCACCAACTATAGAAAAAGCTTGACATGGAGCCCCACCAACAAACAAATCCACCTGACCTTTATAAGGTGTTGCATCTAATCTATGAATATCAGTATGCCATTGCTCTTCTGAGATTTCGTAATTGGCAAAATAAGCCTTCTTACAATTGGCATCTATATCACCAGCAAAAACAATTTTGGACTTTAAGCCTAATCTTTTAAAAGCATATTCTATTGCGCCTATGCCACTAAAAGAAGTTGCTAGACGCACAACACGTTCAGGATAAGCAAATTTTTTGCTCACCCAGTCTACTTTATAATCAATATTATCTTTTGTATTTTGAATTTCTTTATTCATATAATTAACCTCTTACGATATCAAAAGTCCATCCCAAAGCTTTTGCTATACCAAGGACTTTGATAATATTGTTTTTATCCCATTCTACGCAAACTAAAAAATCAATACCATCGCCACTTCTCAAAACATCATTAACAAAGTAATGGCAATGATCTTGCCCAAGTTCTTTCCATCTTTTGGCATTTTCAATATTTTCCCTTAATTCCGCAACACTATAGTTTAATATTATTTATAAGTGCCTGAGCAACAAA
>ERZ779978.129-NODE-129-length-40182-cov-26.6554_pt1 | contig 40182 bp, 35 predicted proteins | sample MGYA00511938_ERZ779978 | MGnify/ENA primary metagenome ERZ779978 (study PRJEB29588, sample SAMEA2153557) | human gut metagenome | biome: human gut; feature: human-associated habitat; material: faeces | place: Denmark | collected 2008/2010 ...
CTCTTGCCCTCCAATCGGCTGGCACGAGGATTCCAAAGCGATGGAGTGCAAGACAACTTGCAGGAGAACTGCGCCATAGTCCTGTTCACCGTGATGCGTCCCATGATGGGAGCTTTTCCATTCTTGTCCATTCCGCTCTTTTTCAGGTAGAGCAACACCTTGAATTTTTCGATTTTCATAACGCTTACATTTTGAGTGTGCAAATATAATCATTTTGTAAGCGTTCCTTGATGCGCAAAACATTGAGAATCAGCGCAATAAAATCCGTTGATGCACAAAGTTGCCTTTCCGCATTGTTACCTGCTTTGCATAGGTAACTGTGGCTCACGATTTAGTAACTGAACTACTTCAATATTCCTCACTCGCTTGCTTTATGCCGATTTGGCAACTTTGTGCAAATCTACTCATTCCCAACTGTTTACGTTCCAACCTCTCTTATTTTCCTTTGGCTGCTTTAGAGCTTTATGTTAAAGAAAATAACTCATCGTTTTGCGGGTCATAACTCATAGCTTTGTGATGAGATAGTCATAGTTTTAGGGGCAATGAATGTATGCATCTTGATACCGCTAAAAAATCGATTACAAATTACAATTTCAGTTATTACAGTTTTATTTTGACCCAATATCACGCTTTTAAAATGTAAGTATAAAAAAGTATATATAAATATATAATTATATATATTTATATATAAATATTTGTAGTAACAGATTTTTACTACCTTCAAACCCTTATACCCCCTCAGGAAAAAACTGTAATAACTGAAATTGTAATTACCGTAATACAAATAATCTTCAAAAATCCTTGGTTGTTTCAAAAACATTTCGTACCTTTTATTGGTACAGTGACTCCTAATCACATACTATGTTGGTGGATTGTATTTTTCCTTGGGAGCTAGCAATTGTAACAAGGTTAGGTCTGCCATTACAACTTCCGTTTTAATTTTGTCAATGACTTCTCTGTCGTGTTTATTAAATCTTTCTGATTGAGCAAGAGCATGGGCGAGTGTTGCCTCTGCATGTCTTAGCATTTGTAAGAACCATAGAAGGTTGTTTGATACTTCTGTCATGTTACTAACCATTTTAAATTTCAATAAATATAGCCGCGAAGTTATAGAGAAAAGTTCGTTTTTCCAAATGCCTTAAACTATATTATGTTATTCGCGCATATTTTAAAATTAGACATTAAGTGAGAATAAACGTCTGGATTATGCTTTTCATTATTTTATTTCCAAAAACTTTGGTGGTTTCAAAAACATTTCGTACCTTTGTGGGCAGCATTGCTATTGATGCTGACTACTTAATATCTTAATGATATGAGCTTAAAGAAAATCACCCCCAAGACCGTCCGAAAACCTTGATTTTCTGCTGTTTATCACTGTTTTGAGGGCATATAAAGCCCTCTAAGCTAGTCTGGGTTATTCCAAAATTAGGTTAAATCACGCTTGTGAATTTTCCTTGCGATAGTAAATAACTATATGATTATGAAGAAAAACAGAATGGTAAGTAGCACTTTATGTGCTCTGATGCTTTTATGCACAATGTGCCTAATGACTTGTTCGAAAGATAGTGATGGTAACGACATTCCTGAGATACCGTAGGAAGAGGATCGCTATTATGTGAAGTATGAAATGGATATTCATCCGTGGAATACTCAAGCAGTATGGTCTACAACCATTTCCTGCCAAGGTGATAAAGGTCCAGTTACTTTAAAGACAAAGGATACTAAGTGGGAGGCAACTTATGGTCCTATCAAAAAGAATAGTAGACTGTATCTTAAAATAAATTGCAACCTTTCCTTTAGTAGCAGAAGTGATAGCTATGTAAGAATATGGGTTAGCAAGAATAAGGAACCATTCGTGCTTAAGGCAGAAGAGAGAGGTGATTCACCTTCTCTTCAAGCAGAATGTGGTATAGACTTTTAACGACAATGTGCTGAGCACATCTACCGTAAATTTTCCAAAAAGTAGAAGGAACTGGTAGCTTCCGGGCTGCCAGTTCCTTTTACTATGAATGCACACTTTATTAAGTTTTTTGCTTAATTTTCTGTGAGATAGTAAAAAAATAGCACTCTTTTTGGGATTTAAGGAATCCCATATCACTTGTTTATTCCAAATAAGGAAGCTAATTTTGAGGCAAAAATTGGAATAAGCAATGACTAAAGGTAGAAGTTACATCAACTCTTATGCTGATAGAATCATGAGAGAAAATATGATTGAGGAGGTGGGAACACTGCTCGATCTGATGATGAATGAGGATATGATGACCCCCAAGGAGATTCATATGGAGTTTGGTGTAGACCCTAAAACTATCGCTGCGCTGAGAAAGAAGAAGACATCTATTACCTTTGAGAGCATCCGAAAGTTTTGTTATGTCATAGGCTATTACCTGATGAAAGAAGAGGCTGCCAGAGAACGCAAGATAAGATGGGGAAGAGACAAGGAGCAAAAAAAGAAGGATGAGATGAATGAAATCAACAAACTGAAAGAGCGTTATGAGAAGATATATGGCATGATGGCTAGCTTCGTGGAGGATTTATATAAGAAAAAAGACTTGCGCCAAGTGGTGAAGAATGAGAGTTTGCCAGGGTAGCGCAACCTAATATGCTATTAATTAATAAATTATCTCGTAAAAATGAAAGTTCAACTCCGATTGGGCGAAGATCATTTGCCTTAAAAACTACCGTATGCAACAAGGTTGTGTGCGGACACCGTTTGCTAGAAGTCCTTTCCCCAACGATAGGTAAAACGTGACTTGTACTTATCATTAACATTCTAACAAGAAAAGGAAAATGTCGTTAGAAGAAATTTTTGCCCAGGCAATTCTGACTGGTGGAGTAACCATACTGAATTGCTCTGTTGTCATTGGTAGCAATGCGCAGGTGAGTGATTTTTTGCAGAATACAGCTGCTAGTACCCAAAATCTTAAAGTAGACCAGGAAATCAAGGTGGACCCCAGACTCAAGACTGAGAAGGCTGCCCTGATATGGAAAACACTGACAGAACATAAGTATATTCATACTGAGGGCTCTTGGTATGTATGGGATCGTACGCAGGCTGAGTATGGATATATGGTGTATATCGTATCCGATATTCTGGGAGTGAAGCACCCTGCTAACAATACTATCATGTGGAAACCTTTTCATGCCCTATTCTTGAATGCTTCGCATATCGAAGGTGTGGCTAAAGCATCGGTGAGCAATAACATATCACAGTTTAGTAATTATAATGCCTGGTGTAATGAGGCAAAAAATATTCGAAGAATTTTATTGGAATATATCTCTTGATGTTCAGATACTTATAGCTGATATAATCGTATAATATTATATAACTGTTATAAAGATAACATTTTACTTCTTAGTACCTTTGTCCCCGTAATCAGATGCACAGCGCGTCTGGTTGCGGGGACTTCGCGTATTGCAGGTTCTCAATCTTTTAATACATATAATATGTTTACAAGACTAATCAATGCAGTAAAGGTGGACGGTGCAGTGATCACCGAGGAGAATGGTAACGTATCAGTGCGCAAGGCGCCATGGAACGAGACGGAGGTAATCAGTGACAAGCCGCAGGTGATCAGGGGCAGGATGATATTCTCGGGTGGCGAGAATGGGCGAGGCGACTGGGTGGACTTCAAGCCTTATGTGCAGGGCAAGCGAGAGAAGCCCTTCACGGAGATTCTCAAGACCAAGCACGGGGTGGTGCGCACTAGCAAGCGAACCGTGCAGGTGAACTATGCCTTCTCCAAGGACATGAGCAAGGCGGAGATTCTGCGCTGCCTCAAGGGTGAGCACCAGGAGATGGTGAAGGCTATCAAGCCCTTCAAGGAAAATGTGGAGTGGGAGGACTATAAGGAGTAATAGATAATGTATAATTAATAATGTATAATTAAGCATGAACCACTTTATTGCAATGAATCCTCAGCGTGGGGGCAATAAGGGCAGCGCTAGCTGCCTGCCCCTGGCTGAATATGACAAGCTGATAGCTCAGCCTTGGCTCCACGATATGGTGGAGCAGATACGTGGGGGCAATGACAAACTGAAGGGGCTGATGCCCTTCCGCTGCGGCCACTACAGCCGATTCCTCAAGAATCATCGCTCGCAGAAGGATGCTGACCCTACGAGTTTTCTCTTCCAGACCACCATCGACATCGACGATAAGGAACTGGTGGGTATCGCCATCGAAATGGCAAGGCAGCTGAATTGCAGCGACTCCATCTGGAAGGGAATGCTACTGCATCTGGAATACTCGGCTCGTAAGAAACTCCACATCGACATCCGAATGCCGATAGGTATGACTATCGAGGAGACGCAGAGAGCGTATTGTAAGGCACTTGGCGTGCCCTGCGATGAGAGTTGCTTCACCCCAGAGAGAATCCTCTTTATCACGGATCAGGACTCGGAGATCTATCGCTCCAAGGACTGGTATGCCGTGCTTCCTGCCGATGAACTGAAGGCTCGCAGAGAGGCTTATCTGAAGCGTGGTCTCACCATCGACGGCAGAGGCAAGGCTAACCAGCCTTACGAAATCAATATCAAACCATCAACCGTAAATACTCAACAGAATGTTCAAACAAATCGACTTTCGGGCTCTAACGGCAATCCTGCTGTTTCTCATGGCTCTGCTGGAGGCTATCAGATTCCTGACGTATTACCAACCTCTGGTACCGCCAGCGAGAAGAGCCTGATAGCCTTCGACCTCTTCACGGAGTCGGCAGGACTGAAGAATGTGAATATCGATACCGAGGGCTCTCGCCACTCCTCACTTCTTGCCATCATGAGCGCAGGAGCGAGCAGGGTGATGAGCGAAGAGGAGCTGAGAAGAGTAGTGGCAGTGAAGATGCCTAGCTTCGCCCAAGAGCGTGACTGCCAGCAGCTGATCCATGACTTCTATGAGAAATATGGAGACAGTTCGAAGCCATTCTCTAGAGATGTGATCCGCATCAATGCGCAAGCAGAGAAGCAAGCGACTCTCTCAACTCCTAATTCCTCACTCCAAACTCCTAACTGTGAAGATGATTACCCCGCTCCGCCCGAGATGCCGAAGAAGCTGCCTAAGCTCGTGGAGCTCCTCGTGTCTCAGACACCGGATATCTATAAGCCTGCCGTAGCCCATGCCATCTTTCCTCCGCTAGCCACCCACCTCTGCCGCACCTATTTTAATTACATCGACAATGTGGAGCATGAGGCTACGCTAATGTGTTGTCTCTTAGCTGGTACGGGCGCAGGAAAGAACTGCGTGCAGATGCCTATCAACCTGATTATGGAAGACATCAGAAAACGAGACAAAGATAACCTGAAACGAGAGAAGGAGTGGAAGGATGAGGTGACAAGAAAAGGTGCTAACAAGGATAAGCGTAAGCGACCTGAAAACCTCGTGATCCAGGAGATAGACGCCGATATGACCAACCCTGCCTTCGTGATGCGTACCGCCGAGGCGCAGGAGCATTTCCTCTATACTGCTCTCAACGAGATAGACCAGTTTGATAACCTAAGGGGCATTGGCAACCAGCAGTTTCGTATCATGTGCCTCGCCTTCGACCCTGGTAATCAATATGGACAAACCCGAGTGGGCACGCAGAGTGTTACGGAGCGAGTAACCATCCGATTTAACTGGAATGCCTCGACCACCATCAACAAGGGTATCCGATATTTCTCCAAGGTATTGACCGATGGTCCTATCTCCAGAATCAACTTCTGTACTATCCCAGAGCGTGAGATAGGAGCCGAGATGCCTGTCTATGGCACATACGATGACACATTCAGAGAGAACTTAAAACCCTATATCGAGCATCTTAACATGGCTTCTGGTACTATCAATTGCCCTGAGGCTTTCGCCTTGGCACAGAAGCTGAAAGAGGAGAATGCCGACTTTGCCCGTATGAGCCAAGACAGGGTTTACGAGAACCTCTCGTTCAGAGCCAATGTCATTGCCTATCTGAAGGCTTGCGTGCTCTATGTGGCGAATGGTTGCCAATGGGAATCCGAGATAGAGGAGTTTGTGCGCTGGAGCGAGCTGTATGACCTGTACTGCAAGATGAGATTCTTCCGAGATGCTATCGTGAAGGCGGAGCAGGAGGGAGTGAAGTCGAGCAAAAGAGGGCCTTCCAATATGCTGCAACTTCTGCCAAATGAGTTCTCTTATCAGCAGGCTGAGCAGTTGAGAAGCGACTTGGGGCTGGATACCAAGGGCACCCGACGGATGATAGCCACCTGGGTGTTCAGAAAGTATATCGTGAAAGTGGAGGCAGGCGAACAAGGCGTTAATGCTGGTAATGACAAAGCTGATAACAGCCATTGCAATTACAATTACGGTAATTACAGTTTTTATCGCAAGCTATGTTTTCTCAAAAAAGAATCTAAATAGAAACAATTATGGAAATCGTACTCAAAAGAATAGCTAAGCAGAATACTTACACCATAGGGCGTATGTATATCCTGAAGGACGAGGAGGTGGAGCGCAAGGTGAACTATACGCTCAATAAGGACCAGAAGCGCAGCTTCTGCCATGTGGTAGATGTGGGCAAACTGGACGGGGAGAACTACTTCTGCGATACCCTGGAGCCAACGTGGCGCAACCTGCTGGGAATCACCCTGTTGCCCCAAGAGGAGAATGTGCGTCTGGGGCGAGTGTCGGAGAAGAAGGCGCAGAAGATGAAGGGCAAGACTGCCATACCCGAGGGCACTTATCCCGTGCTCATCACCAAGTCGCCGAGATTCAAGCAGTGGCTGCCCCTGCTGCAGGGCGTTCCTGGCTTTGAGGGCATCCGCATCCATGCCGGTAACTACCCCGATGATACGCAGGGCTGCATCCTGCCGGGCGAAAACAAACTCCGAGGCATGGTGGTAAACTCTCGCATCTGGCTGCATCGCCTCGTCAATGCCATCACGGCGGCGAGAGACCGAGGCGAGAGCATCTGGATCACCATCATCTAGTAGCCGAAGTTCTCCGAGCGGCGGCATTGCCTCTAATGCAGCCCACGCTCGGAGAGCGAGGGCTGCTACCTATGTGTGTCGGGTATGTTTGACACCTCTCACGGCCTGGCTCTCTAACGGATTCTCCGGCCAGAAATGCTTAGGGTAACGGCGCTTCAGTTCCTTGCGGACTTCGAAATAAGTGCCTTGCCAAAAACTTGCGAGATCCTGAGTAAGCTGAACGGGCTTGAAACCGGGAGATAACAACTCAAGCAGAAGGGGCTGTCTGCCAGCATCGACAGTGGGAGTTGATGTCATTCCGAAACACTCCTGAAGCCGCACACTCAGAACCGGAGCTTCGGCCCCCAAGCGATAATCGATGCGGATGTTGCTGCCCGATGGCACACGGATGTGGGTGGGAGCAAGGCGGTCTATCTCCTGCTGAAGCTCATAAGGAAGGATGTTCCAAAGGATTTCGCACAGGTTGAGTTTCTTCAGCTCAGTAACAGAAGTCTTCATCTTACCACCTTCTTCGAGATAGAATGGGAGCCACGCTCGGGCTGTTGTCAGGAGATGCTCTGTTGACAGGTCGGGAATCTCCAGTTCCGGATGCCATTCAGCTACTTGCGCCACGCGCTGTTGCAGACGATGAACGGATTCGTTCCAATCGAACATGCTGAGTCCGTCTTTTCTGGCAGCTTCGCAGATAATGTCTGAAACTGTCTCTCGGTTGGCATTCTGTATCGGCTTGCTGTCTATGATGAGTGCTCCTATACGGGTTTCCTGCTGCATCTTCACCGCCAGCGCTTTGCTGTCCCAGGAAATATTCTCGCAGGTTTGCACAGGCAAGTTCTTCCAGTTGACGGGGGCTGAGAGAAATACCCTTCCTTTCCGTCCCTGCCCAGAATTGGATGATGAGGTTGAAGCGAGGTTGAGTGATGCGATGGCAAGCCATTCGTTTGCTGCCATGCTGTCGCACGGGTCGATGAAAATCGTATTGCCATTCGACATCTTGAAGTTGCCCGCATGGTCGGTGGCATGGGCGATGCGCTCAGGGTAGGCTAGGGCGATGAGATGGCCCACTTCCTCAGCATCAATTGGCTCGTTGTCTTCCCTGATACGCAGCATCTTCCTGTATTCCTGGGCAATCTGAGCGATACGGTTCCAACGCCCCAGATTCTTCTTGCAGCGTGCGGAACGGAGGATAGAAAGGCGGAGCGTCATGTCTGAATCTTCATTTTCGCCCATCGGGTCTTTCTCTTCCAGCAGAGCAGCAATGTCGCAGGCCAGGGCTTGGCTCGCCGGAGAATCGCTGCTGATCATCATCTTGGCAATGCGCGGATGACAAGGAAGTTGAGCCATTCTGCTGCCTTCTGCGGTGATGCTGCCACTGAGAGCGTGAGCATCATGATCAGGAGTGAGGGCGTTGAGCGACATAAGAAGTTGCTGTGCCAATACGAGGTTGCCCTTGGGAGGAAGGGTGAGCCAAGGCAGCAGTTCCGGTTTGTTTTCCCCGAAAGCTGCAATGTCGAGAACCAGCGAAGAGAGATCTGCATCCAGTATTTCGGGCAGCCGTTGTTCTGGCATCAGATGTTCCGAGATCTGTGTCCAAAGCCGGTAACATACGCCTGATGTGATTCTGCCCGCACGCCCCCTTCGTTGCGTAGCCATGTCCTGACTGATACGAACGGTTTCGAGATGGCTCAAGCCTGTACGGGCATCATAAACCAGTTTTCGGCAGAGTCCGGAATCCACAACGATTCTTACTCCTTCGATGGTGAGAGAAGTTTCGGCGATAGGAGTGGCCAGTACGATTTTCCGTTCACCCGGTTTGGAAGGAGCGATTGCGAGCCGCTGCTTTTCTGGCGAGAGGTTACCGTATAGCGGGTAAAGAGTGGCTGAGGGCAGGACAGAGCGAAGCTGTTCTTCGCATTTCATGATTTCTCCCTGTCCCGGCAGAAAGGCAAGAATGTCACCTTCCTGGTTTCTGAAAGCCTGACAGATTGTGGCTGCCATTTCCTGCGCTACCTGATATCTGTCGATGTCGTGGTCTGCATAAATGGTTTCTATCGGAAACATTCTGCCTTTACTCTCGATAAGCGGAGCCTGAAGTGCCTGACAGATGATAGAAGCATCGATTGTTGCTGACATGATAATGAGCTTCAGGTCGGGGCGGATGATTTCCTGTGTTTGCCGGGCCAGCGCTAACGCCAGATCGGAATTGATGCTGCGCTCATGAAACTCATCAAAGATGAGGCACGAAACGCCTTCGAGTGTAGCATCATTGACCAGCATTCGGGTGAGAATGCCCTCGGTAAGGACTTCGATGCGTGTTTCATCCGAAACCTTGCTTTCGAATCTTACCCGATAGCCGATGGTTTTGCCCACGGGCTCTCCCAGAATCTGCGCCATCCGTTCGGCAATCTGGCGAGCAGCCAGGCGGCGCGGTTCGAGCATCAGAATCTTACCCTGACTTTTAAGATGATCATGGATGAAGCCTTCCAATGCCTGATCACTCATGCCCCGCAGAATGGTGAGCGGGAGGAGGGTAGATTTACCGGCTCCAGGAGGAGCTGTAATAACAAGGTTAGCCGACTCCATCAATGCTTCATTGACAGAGTCGGCTATCTGGTAAGCTGGCAGATGACCAGCCTGCTGTTCTATTCTATCTAAGTTCATTTCTTCTTATTTCACAAACTTCAGATTTCTTTTATTTCACAAATTTCAGAATCTCTTTACTCTTTCTGCCCTTTTTGGCAGGAATCGGCATGAAGCCTTCTGTGAGTCCTGTTTTATCTGTCATGGTCTGGAAAACGGAGGCGGCATAGGAAGAGAGTTTCTTCTCTGCCAGTTCTTGCTTGATAGCATCCTCATCATAATCATCAGCATAGAGGAGAGTGTGTAAATCGTCAAGATATTTTTGCGGAATATTCTGATGCGGCATGCGGCTTTTTATCTGCATAATCTGTGCGATGATTGCCTGTTTGGTTTGGGCAGCGATGGCTTCTGCCTTTTGCTGCTCGAAGACTGCCAGCGTCTCCTCATCCGTCTCCTGCCAGTTTTGCATCATGGCTTCAGTGTTGGTAAGATGACTGTAGCCTGCATAGCGAATCAGGGCGATGCGCTTGTTCCAACCTTTCTTTTCCAGATAGTTTTTCTCCATAGGGGTAGTAGCTACTATGAGGTTGGCTTTGGCGTACATGGCTTTCTGATACATAGACTGTTGCAGTGAACGCTTCAAGTAAGGGTTCTTGCAGTTTCTCTCAGAAATATCGCCTAGTGGACAAACGATGTAGGGAATGTCCATCTGCTTTGCTTTCTTGGCTATCTGGGCTCCCTGCCATGTCCATGCTCCTATAACCAACACAATGTCGGCATCAACCAGACTGTTGGTGATGTCGAGCTGTTTATTCAAGGCTTCGATGTATGGAAGATACATCTTCAGCAACTTCTTATGGTTGGAAATGAACAAATATACTTTCATCGTTCTGTCGGTTATTTTTAACTGTTATTATTCTGATAGACTGTTACTTCCTTTTTACCCTGTTTAGAGTTTATGAGAAGTGAAATCGTTTTTGTCAGCCCGCCAATAGCGCAATTTGGTAGCCAGATTTCTCCAGATAATTCCATATTCGAAGAATGGCAGTTTGAACATCGCTATTCCGTCATCAAAGTGTTTGATGGCCTTGTTGGCTATCAGCATTCTCACGATGAACAGCAGGAGGAAACTGAAACCTGCGCATCCTGTAAGAATCCAATTCTTCATGAGGATAGAGTAGGCTGCAACGGCCAGTGTTGCTATCAGGCTGAGATGTGGCATGAGATGGTCAAAGAACATGAGGGTTCGCATGGAACCGGCTCTTTCCAGACTCTTGCGTGAAGCCTGCAGATAGAGGTGGGCATTGTGCCAGCCCTTGTTCGATGGTGCTTCGCGGATGAGCCATGCATCGCAATCTAGTTCTGTAGCTGTATCGCCACAATGGGCATACTTGTTGACGAGAAAATCGTATTCGCCGCGAACATATTCCAGGTTGCCCTGATAGCCCTGTTCCTTCATGAAGTCGCTCTTGCGGAACGCTACGTTTGGCATGTGGCTGCGATAACCATAGGTCTGCTGGGCACGGCGCAAAACATAGTAAGCCTTGCGGATGCTGTCGAAACGGCGTACGCTCTTGGTTTCCTCATCAAGGGCTACATATCCCAATACCAGATGGTTTGGGTCCTGACATTGACGGACCATGGTTTGCAGCCACTTGTCGTTGCTTGGGCGGCAATTAGGTTCTGTCAGAATAATCCATTCATGTTTGGCTGCCTTCACACCCAGTGTAATCTGCAATTTCTTGCGGCTCATGTAGCGTGAACTCTCAGGAATGTAAGTATAATACAGATGAGGGTTCTCGGCTGCTGTTCGCTTCAGAAAATCCTGTGTCTCGCCATCTGTACTCTGGCAGACTACGATTACCTGATAGTCGGCAGTGTACTGCTGACGCAGGAACATAGGGAGATTCCTCTCCAATTCAGCAAGATTATCGTGTGCGGTAATGAGTATACTGACAGGAGGTTGATTCTCTGCCGTTTCTGTTTTTTGAAAGCGCAACGAGCGCAGAAATGGATTTATCAGCGATCCGAGAACCGCCAATAAAACCACCACTGCGCCTGCTATTATAGTAGTTGTACTAATGATCATCATTTTCTTTTTCTCGTAATATAGAAAGCTAGAGAAAGGAGAATCCTATAAACTCTTAACTTTTAACTTTCAACTATATTAAAAGTCTTCTGTAATATACCCCTTTGGCAACTGGCGACAGTTATACTGGCTCGCCATAATCTCACCATAGGCTCCGGCTGAGCGGAGGGCGATGAGGTCGCCGCGATGGGCTTTGTTGATGTCGACAGCCTTGCCGAAGACATCGCTTGATTCGCAGATAGGACCTACTACGTCGTAAGTTTCTACAGGTTCATCGCTTGAGATGTTTTCAATCTTATGGTAAGCCTGATAGAGAGCTGGACGGATAAGGTCGGTCATTCCTGCATCCACAATGGCAAACTGCTTGGCTGTGCCCTGCTTGATGTAGAGTGTCTTGGTGATGAGAGAACCCATCTGACCCACTACAGCGCGACCCAACTCGAAGTGAAGCTTCTGACCATCGCGCAACTTCAGTTTCTTTGCGTATGTATCGAAATAATCCTTGAAATTAGGGATTGGCTGTCGGTTTGGATGATTATAGTCAATGCCCAATCCGCCTCCCACATTGATGTTCTTCACAACGATGTGATGTGCTTCAAGCTGGTTCTGAAGTTCGTTGATACGGTTGCAGAGTGCCTCGAAATCCCCCATGTCGAGGATCTGGCTTCCGATGTGGAAGTGCAGTCCGAGGAACTGGATGTTCTTCATCTTGGCAGCCTCTTCGATTACGGCTTCCATGTCGCGCATGGCAATTCCGAACTTGTTTTCTGCCAGACCTGTTGTGATGTTTGCATGCGTATGGGCGCCGACATCCGGATTGATGCGGAAACAAACCTGCGCAATCTTATTCTGTTTTTCAGCCAGTTCATTGATGATTTCCAACTCCGGAATACTCTCTACATTGAAGCAGAAGATGCCTTTCTCCAATCCGAGGTTGATTTCCCAATCGCTTTTGCCTACACCAGCGTAAACAATCTTGCTGGCTGGAAATCCGGCTTTGATGGCTGCCTGAATTTCTCCTCCGCTCACACAGTCGGCTCCTAAACCAGCCTGACAGATGATATTGAGCACCTTAGGGTTAGCATTTGCCTTTACGGCATAGTGCACTTCAAATCCCTCGTGCTTGCCAGCCTCTTCATTGATGGTTTTCAATGTCTGGCGCAACACATTGGTGTCGTAATAGTAGAACGGAGTCTGTATCTCCTGAAACTTATCTATCGGAAATGTACCTTTCATTTCACTTAATCTTAAATTAATACCTTATTATAGTTAAATCAGAATATCCAATTTATAGTAAATCAGAATATCCAACGAAGAGTGGATAGGAAGCATTACATACGAATTCTTCACTTTTCACTCTTCGTTTTCATTTGCATTACTTCTTCTCGAACAATACGTTGCTCAAGTTCTGTAATGCCTGCTTCTTATCTTTCTCTCTGATGAGGAATGAGATGTTGTAGTTAGAACCACCATAAGAAATCATGCGTACAGGAATGTTCTTCATCGCATCGGTAGCGATGGTCTCGAAGCCAACGTTGCTCCAGTCCAAATCACCTACAACGCAGATGATGCACATATCAGAATCTACAGTTACTGTACCATATTTCTTCAGCTCGTTTACGATGTCGTTAAGATGAGAATCATTATCAATACTCATGCTGACACCCACCTCTGAAGTAGCAATCATATCAATTGGAGTCTGATAGCTCTCGAAGATTTCGAATACCTTGCGTAGGAAACCTGTAGCGAGCAACATGCGGCTACTCTTTATTTTGATGGCTGTAATGTTGTCCTTGGCAGCAACAGCCTTGATCTTGCCGCGTACGATGACATTGTCGATGATTGTACCGTCGGCCTTAGGATCCATGGTGTTCTTCAAGCGTACAGGGATGCCTGCATACTTAGCTGGCTGAACACAGGTAGGGTGGAGAATCTTGGCACCGAAGTAAGCCAACTCTGCAGCCTCCTCGAAGTTCAACTGGCGTACTGCCTCAGTGTGCTCTACGACACGAGGGTCGTTGTTGTGCATTCCGTCGATATCGGTCCAGATCTGAATTTCGTCAGCTGGGAGAGCTGCACCGATAAGAGATGCGGTGTAGTCGCTACCGCCACGCTGCAGATTGTCAACCTCGCCGTATGCGTTGCGGCAGATGAATCCCTGAGTGATGTAAATCTGATAGCCCTGGTTCTGCTCCATGATAGCAGCCAACTTCTCCTTGATGTACTGAGGATCCGGTTCTGCGTTCTTGTCAGTGCGCATAAAGTCTAATGCACTGAGCAATACAGCCTTTACACCCTGTTCCTTCAAGTAGTTTACAACCATGTTGGTGCTCATCATCTCGCCCTGAGCCACGATGCTCTTCTCCTCGAAAGAAGTGAAGAGGTCTTTGGTGAATGAGCGGAGATAGTTGAATTCGCCCTGCAAGAACTCACGAGTCGTATTTTTCATCTCCTCGGTAGAGTAGAGTTCTTCTACATGCTGCATGTATTTCTTCTCCAAGTTGTTGATTACCTCGTTGGCGCCCTCTGGATTCTTCTTGTAAAGATAGTCAGAGATCTCAACGAGAGAGTTTGTTGTACCGCTCATCGCAGACAATACGATGAAAGTTGGTTCACCTGATTCTGTAACCAAAGAGGCTACTCCCTTCATGCGCTCTGGTGAGCCTACAGAAGTACCTCCGAATTTCATTACCTTCATAGTCGTAATTTTATTTAATTATTTCACTTAATTATCTTCTCCATCCTCTGTGAGGTCGATGTGGTTGTACTCGTTGGTTACGTCGTAGAGCACACCTTCCTTACAGCGGTAAACGATGCCTGGGAATTTGTCGAGCATCGGGATGTTATGGGTTGTCATCACAACAGCTGTGCCTTGTTTGGTGATGTCTTTCAGCAGACTCACGATGTTACTGGCAGTCTCTGGGTCGAGATTGCCTGTAGGCTCATCGGCGATGATGATTTTAGGATTATTGAGAATGGCGCGGGCAATGGCTACACGCTGCTGCTCACCACCTGAGAGCTCATGAGGCATCTTGTCGATTTTATCAATCATGCCTACTTCGTTGAGCACCTCTTCGATACGCTTTTCTCTGTCTTTTTTGTTTTTCCAGCCTGTTGCCTTGAGTACGAATTCAAAGTTCTTGCGAACGGTGCGGTCGTGTAGCAGCTGGAAATCCTGAAAGATGATTCCCAATTCCTTACGCAGAGCCGGAATCTCCTTTCGCCTGATAGTTTTGAGGTCTCTGCCGAGAATTTCAGCCTTCTCGGTTTCGCCTTCTACAAGGTCTAGTTCGCAATAAAGTGTCTTTAATAGCGAACTTTTACCAGAGCCGACTTTTCCAATAAGGTAGGCGAATTCTCCTTCGTCAATATGGAAATTGATGTTTTGGAGCACGCACTTGTCGGCCTGATATATGCTGACGTTCTGATAATCTATTAACATCTTCTATTTTTTCTCCTTAATGTTAGTTTGTTATTTCATTTCGCCCTTGCTCTTGGCAACGCGGCGTTTCTTATCCCATTCCGGATCGTGACGCATCTGAAGTTCTTTCACAACATCTTCTATTCTCAAGCCCTTGCTTGTGAGCAGAACGATGAGGTGATAGAGAAGGTCTGAACTCTCGTAAATGAGTTTCTCGTTGTTGCCGTTTGTGGCTTCGATAATGGTTTCAACAGCTTCTTCTCCAACCTTTTGTGCCATTTTGTTAACGCCTTTCTTGAAGAGGCTGGTAGTGTAGCTTCCCTCTGGCATTTCTTCGTGGCGCTTGTTGATGAAGTCCTGAAGCTCTGAGAGAAAGAGGATTGGGTTGAGTGTATTTTCTTCTGCCCAGCAGGTGTCTGTACCTTTGTGGCAGGTTGGACCATCTGGGTGAACCTTAACCAGCAAGGTGTCGTTATCGCAGTCGTTCTGAATGCTAACGAGATTCAGGAAGTTGCCTGATGTTTCACCTTTTGTCCAGAGGCAGTTGCGTGAACGGCTCCAGAATGTTACCTTTTTGGTTGCTATTGTCTTATCGTATGCTTCCTGATTCATGAAGCCTAGCATCAAGACGTTCTTTGTAACTGCGTCTTGGATGATGGCAGGAACCAGTCCGCCTAATTTTTCGAAATCTATTTCCATTTTATCTTGTTTTTATTTTCTTACATTATTATATTCCCCGTGTTCTATATTCTCACGTTGATTCCTTCTTCTCTCAGGTATTTCTTGAGGTCAGGAATGGCAATCTCGCCAAAGTGGAACACGCTGGCTGCCAGGGCAGCATCTGCCTTGCCTTGGGTGAACGCATTGCGAAAATGCTCCATTTTTCCTGCACCTCCTGAGGCGATGATAGGAATGCTTACTTCTTCAGCAAGACGGGCGAGGGCTTCGTTTGCGAATCCCTGTTTCACACCGTCATGATCCATACTGGTAAAGAGAATTTCACCGGCACCCCGGTCGGCTACTTCCTTAGCCCAGTCAAACAGTCCTAGTTCCACCCGTTCTCTTCCGCCTTTTACATAACAGTGCCAGCCGTCAGAATCGAGACGTGCATCAATGGCGCATACGCAAACCTGTGAGCCATAATGGTTGGCAATTTCATCGATGAGCTCCGGATGTCGGATGGCAGCACTGTTGATGCTAACCTTGTCGGCTCCTGCGTTGAGCAGGCGGTCAACATCTTTGAGTTCATTGATTCCACCTCCCACAGTAAATGGGATATTGATTTCGGCAGCCACGCGGGTTACCATATCCGTAAAGGTTTTGCGCTCTTCGAAACTCGCTGTAATATCGAGGAATACGAGCTCATCGGCTCCAGCATCGCTATAAGCTTTTCCCAGTTCTACCGGGTCACCAGCGCTGCGAAGGTTTACGAAATTGGTTCCCTTTACCGTCTCGCCGTTCTTTACATCAAGACAAGGAACGATTCGTTTAGCTAATCCTTTGCTTTTACTTTGAATTTTCACCATTGTATTTTAATTCTTATCGATTGAAGCTTTTGCCCTTACAGGGCGTGTCGAGAATAGCTCCGAGCAATCAACTGTCAGCTATTAATATTAACTGTCAACTATTTAACTATTAACTAGTTTCTTAACATCGATTTTCCCTTCGTAGAAAGCTTTTCCAAATACTACGGCAGGAATTCCTGCAGTTTCCAATGCTTCGATGTCTTCGTTGCAACTCACTCCGCCTGAGGCGATAAGATGCAGTTGAGGATAGGCAGCCATTACTTCTTTGTAGAGTTCTATGGCAGGTCCCTGCAGCGTTCCGTCTTTGCTGATTTCTGTGCAGAGAACATAGCGTACTCCTTTATCGATGTACTTTTTCAGGAAAGGAAGGAGATCTTCAGAAGAATCTTCTTTCCATCCGTTGATAGAAATCTTTCCGTTTCTTACGTCGGCTCCCAGAATCAGGCGGTCGGCTCCATACTTGTCTAGCCATTGCATGAAGAGTTCAGGATTGGTGACGGCAATGCTGCCCACTGTAACCATGCTTGCTCCTGCAGCAAAAGCTTTCTCAATATCTTCTTCGGTCTTGATTCCGCCACCGAAATCAACCACGAGAGAGGTTTCTGTGGTAATGGCCTTCAACACCGCATCATTTACGATGTGCTTTGACTTGGCTCCATCGAGGTCTACTACATGAAGGCGTTTGAAGCCCATCTGCTCAAACTGTTTTGCAATCTCGGCAGGATTGTCATTGTAAACCTTCTTCTGGTCGTAATCGCCTTTGGTAAGACGAACACACTGGCCATTTATCAAGTCGATAGCTGGAATTAATTCTATCATATTTGTATTTTCTCTTTTATTTTATCTCTAAAAAATTCTTTAAAATCCGTTCTCCCACCTTTCCGCTCTTTTCCGGATGGAACTGGCAGGTATAGAAATTATCTTTGTGGAGCGATGCGCTATAAGGAAGAATGTATTCTGCCTTGGCAATGGTCTCCTCGCAGAGTGGCACATAATAACTATGTACGAAATAGGAGTAGGGATGAAGCAGTGCATCAGCGGTAGACTTGTCTGAGTCAGAATCCATTCTGTTTCCGAACCCCTTATAAAGGTCTGTCTTCAAATCATAGATTTCATTCCAGCCCATAGCAGGCACCTTGTCTTCGTGTTTCTGAGGCAGGAATCGCTTTACATCTACATCAAAGATTCCGATGCAATCTACGTCACCTTCTTCCGAATGGCGGCACAAGAGTTGCTGTCCTACACAAATGCCCAGGACGGGTTGCTTCAAGTTCTTGATTACTTGATCAAGCTGATGAGCCTTCAGATATTCCATTGCTTCTCTTGCCTGGCCTTGTCCTGGGAAGAGAACGCGGTCAGCCTTCTGGAGCATTTCTGCATCATCTGTAAGTACAGGTTCGATGCCTAAACGCTTCATGGCGTTGACTACGGAATAGATATTTCCGGCATTATATTTTACGATTGCTACATCCATAACCTAACGTAATTCGTTTCTATTTCTTATTTTTCGATGCAAAGGTACACATTTTCTTTTAATTTAAAGAAAATAAAAGCAAAAAGATTACGAAATATAGTAGATTTCTTTCAGAAAGTTAGAAATATGGCGTGTTTTTACGTTTCCGTTAAGTGAAAAAGGAGCAATTGAATGTAAACCAACATCTAATTGCTCCTTTTGAAGTGTTTATTTTGATAATCGAAATTTCTTAGTTTTCTTCTTCACTGTCTGCTGTGCGGAGAATGATAGAAGTTGCTCCGATGGTGAACAGGGTTCCGTCTTCGATAACGCGGCGTTCTCTGTCACCCAGAATCTCATTGTCAACGAAAGTTCCTGTATAACTTGGTCCATCGCGGAGTACATATTTCAATTTGCCTTTCTTGTCGCGGCTAACGTTGATTACGCAATGGTTCATGTCAACGCTTGGGTCTACGGTTTCGATAGGGCAGTTGATTCCGCTGTTCTTCATGTAGCGGCCGATGATGTTGTCGCCTAACTGGAGCGGGATGACCTGTTTGTAAGCGAATACGTTCTCGATGACAACGATAGAACCGTATCCCTTCTCGTTGGCATTCTCGTCAAGTTTTTCCTCCTTGCGAGTTTCGCGGAGCTTGGAAACTCCCATTCGGATGCCAAACTGCTTATTGCAATTAGGACAAACGAAAACGAGACTCTGACCTGCCTGATACTTGGTCTCATCGAAGGTGATAAAATTATCGCATTTAGGACAACGTACTCTTTTCATATTCTTTTTCTTACTTTTCTGTCTTTATTATAATAATGTGTTGTAGAAGTTTCCGATACTCCTTGCTATTTGTTCTAGCTATAAGCTATAAACTCTTAACTATCAACTATTCTTTCACTTTCGTAATCCATCCGTCAGTAAAAGCATCATAGTTGTGTAAACGGTTGAGAGCAGTATAAGCTTCGCCCTCGGTAGAGTATGTTCCGTATATAACTTTTACATTATTATCCGTAATTAACACCCTAGCTTCCTTGAATCCCTTGTTTTGGAGAAGTTCAGCATAGCTCGCAGCATTGCGCTTGGTAACACGACTTGCCAAAACGATGCTATAGTAAGAAGAAGCTGTTTGCAATTCGTTGTCCTGAGTCATGTTGACAGACTTGGCAGGAATGCTCTCTTCTGCCTGTGATTCTGTACTAAGAACCAGTTCTTGAGGTTGCGCAACCTTATTAATCTCCTTAGGCATGATGCGGTTCAGCATGCCTGTGTCGATTTGGCTCTTCTGAACGGTTGGGGTTCCCAATGGAGAAGAGTAGGTGAAGAATGCAATGAGAGCGATGCAGGCTGCTGCAATATTGCGCAACCAGCTCTTCTTGATGCTGATGAATTCGGCATTTGATTCTTCTTCGTTAACGAACACAGAATTGTTGACAGAGAGTCCACTCTCCATCTTCTGGTTACTATCCTGATTCTTGACTTCGCTTTCTGTACGATTGTTTTCTACTGTCTTTGCTGGCATTTCAATGATTGAAGCAGCAGAATCTTCAGTCTTCTGAACCTCTTCTGCAGAAATCTGCGCGAGTGGGAGCATGTTTAAGCCACCCAAACCATACAACTCAGGGGTAAGAATGCCCGCCTCGCATGGTTCGAAGGTATAATTTCCGTCTTCGTTCAATATGATGGTGCCAATATCATTCAGTTCAAATTTTCCTGAATTCTCCAGAGTCTGACGCATCTCTGTCACTTCATCAGCAATGCGGTTCAAAGCTTCCGGATAGCTGATGTCGTATGCTTCAACATACGAAAGTGCAAGGAGAGAATCGTTCATCTGGAGCTGTGGGTTAAAGCCAATAGTTCTCAGCGGTGGCAAAAACATGCTGTCTCTGCCATCGTAACGCGCATCTACATGATGAGCCATGAAGCCACCAAATCCTGGGACAATCACGCAATCGTTGCTCAAAAGTAGGATCTCTATATGTCTTTCTAGTCTATTCACGTTTGCAAAGGTAGTGATTTTTTCGGAAATGACCAACAGAAAATAGAGAAATTTTTCGATGAAATCATAAAAAGTCTAATTTGTTTTGTCGTTTCGGGAAAAAGTATTACCTTTGTGCCTAAAATAAATAAGGTATAAATCAATGAAATATACAGAGACAGAAATTGAAGGAGTCTGGCTGATAGAACCTCGGGTATTTGAAGATGCTCGCGGCTATTTCTTTGAAGCATGGAAGCAGGCTGACTTTGATGCTCACGTTGGAGGGCATGTGGAGTTTGTGCAAGACAATGAATCGATGTCGGCTCGTGGTGTGCTCAGAGGTTTGCACTATCAGAAAGGTGAATTCTCGCAGGCTAAGTTGGTGCGTGTCATCAAAGGCCGCGTGCTGGATGTAGCTGTTGACTTGAGAAAGGGCAGTAAGACTTTCGGTAAATATGTAATGGTTGAACTGAGTGGAGAGAACAAACGTCAGTTTTTCATTCCTCGCGGTTTTGCCCATGGTTTCCTGGTACTGAGTGACGAAGTCATCTTTACTTATAAAGTAGATAATGTTTATGCTCCTGATTACGAAGCCAGTATTCATTGGGATGATCCTACTATCGGAATAAAATGGCCTATTGAAGGAGTTGAGGTGCTTACGTCAGAAAAAGACAGAACCAAGGCAAAGTCTTTCGAAGAGGCTGATTATTTCGAGTAGAATTGGCATCAGCTTTTACCGATTAATTTATTTAAAGAACTCATCATGAAAAAGATAGTTAATTTATGGCTGCTCAGTTGTATCTTGACTCTTGTTGCTTGTGGGCAGAAGGTCGAAAAGCAACAGGAAGTGAAGGAAGATACTGCGGCTAAGAAGATGTTGCAAGGCATTTGGTTGAACGATGACGATGAGGATGATGTGGCGTTCCGCGTAAAAGGCGATACGATTTATTATCCTGATTCAACCAGTCAGCCTGTCTACTTCTACATTGCTGGCGATACGCTTGTAATGAAGGGTGCTAATCTTGCAAAATATCCGATTGTAAAACAGGCTGAGCATATTTTCCAGTTTAAAGTGCAGAATGGGGATGTGGTTAAGCTGGTGAAGACGGAAGATAAGTCTTATTTGCAGCAGTTCATCCACAACCATGCTTCCGTGGCGCTGAATCAGAATACGCTGATTAAACGTGATACGGTGGTTGTAATGGGCGATGAGAAATATCATCTCTACGTACAGGTTAACCCAACAAGTTATAAGGTCTACAAGAGTTCTTATAATGATGATGGTGTTGAGGTAGACAATGTTTATTATGATAATATTGTGAACTTGCATGTTTATCATGGTGCCAACTGTCTGTTCTCTCGTGATTTTCATAAGAAGGATTTCGATAAGCAGGTTCCTGCTTCTTTCTTGGACCAGTCTATATTGAGCGACATCGTATTCAATAAGATAGATGAATCTGGCATTCATTATCTTGCTGTTCTGGCAATGCCTGACAGCAGTTTGAGTTATCAGGTTGAGGTTATCATTTCCTTTGAAGGAAAAATGCGAATGCGGGTTAAGAGCTAAAAAAAATAAAAAAGTCGCCCTGAAAGGGAAAGCATTGAATGTAAGATGCTTTTGTCCTTTCAGGGCGATTCTATTTTTTTATGTGCTTATCCTGGAGGGATAGCTTGGTGGCTCAACTTTTAATTGAAGAATCCCAGCAAAGCTCCGGCTGCAACGGCAGAACCGATGACTCCCGCAACGTTTGGTCCCATGGCGTGCATGAGAAGGAAGTTGTGGCGGTCGTATTCCAGACCTAGGTTGTTGGAGATGCGTGCACTCATTGGTACGGCACTCACTCCGGCGTTTCCAATAAGTGGGTTCAGTTTCTTGCCTTTTGGCAAGAAGAGATTCATCAGCTTGACGAATAAGATCCCGCTTGCCGATGCGATGATGAAAGCAAGAGCACCGAGAGCAAAGATTTTGATGGTGTTTAATGTCAGAAACTCTGAAGCCTGGGTAGAACAGCCTACGGTCAGGCCGAGGAGGATAACGACAATATCATTCAAGCTACTGCTTGCTGTCTTGGCGAGTCGAGTTGTCTTTCCACTCTCTTTCAGAAGATTTCCGAAGAACAGCATTCCTAATAATGGCAAACCGGATGGAACGATAAAGGTGGTGAGAAGCAGACCGATGATAGGGAAGAGAATCTTTTCGGTCTGTGAAACCTGACGTGCCGGTTTCATCTTGATGACGCGCTCTTTCTTTGTTGTAAGTAGTCGCATCAAAGGTGGCTGGATTACAGGCACCAGTGCCATGTAAGAGTAGGCGCAAACCGCAATGGCTCCCATGAGGTTCGGACTCAGTTTGCTGCTCAGGAAGATGGCGGTTGGTCCGTCTGCTCCTCCGATAATGGCAATGCCAGCTGCCTGGTTAGGTTCGAATCCCAGAGCCAGTGCAATCATATATGCGCCGAAGATTCCAAATTGGGCAGCGGCTCCAATCAGGATGAGCTTCTGGTTGGAAATGAGCGCAGAGAAGTCGGTCATGGCTCCAATGCCCAGAAATACGAGTGGCGGGTACCAGCCCTGTTTCACTCCCTGGTAGAAGATGTTCAGAACGGAGTTGTCTTCGTATAAACCTATTTCGAGTCCTGCATCGGCACGGAATGGAATGTTGCCAAGAATGATTCCCAATCCGATAGGAACCAGGAGCAGCGGCTCAAAATCTTTCTTGATGGCGAGCCAGATAAAAAGTGCTCCCACCAGAATCATGATGAGGTTTCCTGCCGAGGCGTTGGCAAAGCCCGTAAAGGTAAGAAACTCATTGAAGTTTTGTATGATGAAATCCATAATTTACTTTGAACTTTGAAAGTTGAACATTGAACTTCATGATTAGTCTTTTGATTGGAAGAGTAATCATTAGCTTTTGTCTAAACAGCTTATTACGCGATTGTAACAAGCGTGTCTCCTTCCATTACTGCGTCTCCCTTGTTCACGTTGATGCTGGTAATGGTTCCCGAAGTTTCTGCATCGATGTTGTTCTGCATCTTCATGGCTTCGAGAACGACAACAGTATCGCCTGTGTTCACCTTGTCACCGACTTTCACCTTGATTTCGTTGATAGTGCCAGGCAGAGGGGCAACAACTGGTTTGCCAGAGGCAGCGGCTGCCGCTGATTTGGTGGTTGTTGCGGAACTTGCGTTTGTTGCAGAAGAAGAACTGTTGAATTCTTCACTCTTCACTCTTCGCTCTTCACTTAACTTCACTTTCTGCTTACTGCTCTTAACCGGCTGTTTTATTTCCACTTCGAATGGAATTCCATTCACGGTTACATTGGCGATATTGCCTTCAATATCCTGTATTTCAACGACGTAATCTACGCCTTTAACCTTATATTCGTACTTTGCCATAGTTTCTATATTTTAACGTTGTTATTGTTGTTGTTGAATTTCGGAGCATTCCATCTAGTCTGTTTTGGCTTGATGGTGATAATGCCGGATTCTACATCATGAACATCTTCCAGGTATTCCTGTAGTGCAAGAGAGATAACTGCCATGTAAATCTCCTTATCAATACCCTTGGTTTCTAAACCATCTTTCAGAATCACGTTGGTCTTATGACTGAGGTCTTGAGTAACCTCGATGGTCTTCTTTCCTGTCTTATATAATAAGGTGGCGTGCTTCTCAGTAGCACGGGCGATGCGCTGTTTGTGTTTCATGTAGGCTCCGAAAACCCAGAACACGATGAAGAGGAGAGCAAGGCAGGCAAATACGATTCCCATTGAAAGTACGGCGATTCCTATTCCGTATGGGTCGCTTTTCTTCAATTGCTGGGCTTTACTCAAACCTGTGTTTTGAGGCAGATAGCCTGGAGTTACTGATCCGGCAATGGCTTTCTCCCATGTCTTGAAGTCCTTACTCAGTTCAAAACTCTCATCGGCAGCCAACACTGGCACGCTTACGGAGTCTATCAGGTCAACGGCATTTCCGTCATAGAGTGCTATCCAGTTGGGCATCTTTTCCTGTAGAATAAGATTGAGATGAAAAGGTCCCGAGTTGGAAGAATTCTTTGCCTTCCGATGTTGTCGGTTCCTGCCATCCTGGTACCAGGAACTGCTGTCGAAGATAACGATGCTCTTCTTGCCTCCCAGTGTGGTTCGTGGTTCATTGTTAGGCAATGGACACATCAGCTGTCGGCGAGCTTCAGGCGACATTTTCTTGTCGAGAACCCTTCGGTCGGTGGTTAGGAACATACCACGCACATTATACGTGGTAAAGGAGGAATTGCTCAATTCCACCCATGGTTTGTGCTGCCCGTACTCATCTACAAGATTGGTACGGTTGTCGGTCATCACCTCCGTAATACGGATACTTTTGGCTCCTTGACTCCAAGCGGGCAAGGACGTGATGACTAGCATGGTTATCAGAAATCCCAATTTCTTCATACGCTTACTAACGTTTATAGGGTTATTGTTTCATTTTTCGAAAAAATCTGCATCATATAGGAACGATAGCTGTTCCTAGAAGATTCATTAGGTTTGTTTCTTGTGCTCAAAGGTACGAAGAATTTCTGAAAAGACAACAAAAAAAGTGCACAAATTTTTGTCTTTGTGCACCTCTTTTATAATTTATAACTATTTTCAGTTGTTTTGTTAACTTTTGTAAGTCTTACGCTCCGCAGAAGAACAGCACCACTATCTGGGCTGTAAAGATACGGAGGAACATGCTCAATGGATAAACCGTAGAGTATCCTACAGCTGGAGCCTCCTTTGAGCAAGAAGCATTTGCATAAGCCAATGCAGGAGGGTCTGTGTAAGTACCGGCGAGCATACCCATGATGGTGAAGTAGTTGAACTTAAACTTCAGGCGGGCAATCGTACCGATGATGAGGATAGGAATAACGGTGATGAGGAAACCGCATCCCACATATTTCAAACCGTCACCCTGTACTACTGTGTCCCAGAATCCGGCTCCAGCCTTGATTCCCACACTCGCCAGGAAGAGTACAAGTCCTATTTCTCGCAGCATCATATTAGCCGAAGTCGTCGTATAAGTTACCAGCTTCATGCGATAGCCGAAACGGCCGATGAGGATGGCGATGATAAGCGGACCTCCGGCAATACCCAACTTCAAAGGCACCGGCATTCCCGGAATGGCAAATGGGAGAGAACCGAAGATAATACCTACCATAATGCCTACGAAGATAGTGGCAATGTTAGGCGCATCGAGGCGCTTTACAGAGTTGCCCATAATTTCAGCCACACGGTTCACATTCTCTTCAGGACCTACAACCAAGATCTTATCACCTACGTGGAAGTGGTGGTTTCTGCCTGCAAAGATGTCCATTCCCTGACGGGAAATACGGGTTACGTTAACGCCGTATACGCTGGAGAAGTGCATCTTGCCCAAGGTCTTACCGTTCATTTCCGGACGGGTAACGACGATACGGCGAGAAACAAAATGCTGTACTTCATCCTTCTCGCGGTCCCATTCAGCTTCAACCTCTGGTCCGATAAAAGCCTTGATGGCTTCTGCATCAGCCTCTGCACATACAACGAGCAATTCGTCTCCAACCTCAAACTTAGTCTTGCTGTTAGGAATGCTCACCTCGCCATTGTGGAGCAGTCGTGAACATACAATGTCACGGTTCAAGAACTCTGAAACTTCTCTCAGCGTTCTGCCTGTAATATAAGCATTTTCCACGCGCAAGTGCATGTTATGGGCCTTAGCGTGTGGGTTGGCAGCATCTTCTTCGTTAAGCTGTTCTTCTTCGTCAGCAGTATTAATCTTACAGATGTACTTGATAAGGATAGTAGCACCAATAATGCCAACTACACCAAGAGGATAAGCACAAGCATAACCATTGGCAATACTTGGAGCACCATTAGGGAAGACGCTGAGCAAAGCCTCGTTGGCAGCACCAAGACCCGGAGTATTGGTAACCGCACCATAGAGAGTACCTACCATCATAGGCAGGTTGTTAGGGTTGCTCGTATCAAAGAAGAGATAATAGCAACCAAACATCACGAGGATGTTGAGCAGAATAGCGCTAGCCGAAAGCATGTTGAGTGTAACACCACCTTTCTTGAAACTCTCGAAGAAGCCAGGTCCTACCTGGAGACCAATCATGAAGACGAAGAGGATCAAGCCGAAGTCTTGCACGAATGTGAGAATTTCCTTTGGACCGGTGAAGCCAACGTGGCCAGCCAAAATACCTGCGAAGAGAACAAAGGTGACACCTAATGAAATGCCGCCAATCTTTATCTTTCCGAGGTAAACACCAATAGCTATCACGATAGCGTAGAGTAGGGCGATGTGAGCCACCGACTCGGTATTGGTGAAGAGATTAACAATCCAATCCATGTATTCGTTTTAAAATCAGAAAATTATATTCCTGTAGTTTACCAAATTATTTTAGAATTTATGTTTTCTGTTGCTTGTTTTAAATGAAAGATACAGTTCTGTTTATAGAGAGAATCTGTAGATTATTAGGGATTCAATTAAAACTGAAAATTGGAGGACATCACATAGGATGCCCTCCAACCTATTTTTTCTTGTAAAAAATCAAGCCCTTTTTGCAAATGGTTTTCTTTTTGACATGAGATTACTTCTCGATAGCTGCTACACCTGGCAATACCTTACCCTCGATAGCCTCGAGGAGTGCACCACCACCTGTAGAGATGTAAGATACCTGATCAGCCAAACCGAACTTGTTGATACAAGCTACAGAGTCACCACCACCGATGAGTGAGAATGCACCTTCCTTAGTAGCCTCAGCGATTGCCTCAGCGATAGCCTTAGAACCACCAGCGAAGTTGTCGAACTCGAATACGCCTGCAGGACCGTTCCAGAGGATAGTCTTGGCACCCTTGATGGCAGCTGCGAAAGCCTTGCGAGTCTCAGGACCTGCGTCCATACCCTCCCAACCGTCAGGAATGTTGTTAGATGGGCAAACCTGAGTGTTGCAGTCGTTCTTGAAGTCGTCACCGCAGATAGAGTCTGTGCCGAGTACGAGGTTTACACCGTTCTCCTTAGCCTTCTTGATTACGTCGAGAGCAACGTCGAGCTTGTCATCCTCGCAGATAGACATACCAATCTTGCCACCGAGAGCCTTAGAGAATGTATAAGTCATACCACCGCAGAGAATCAAGTTGTCAACCTTAGTCAACAGGTTCTCGATGATACCAATCTTAGTAGAAACCTTAGAACCACCCATGATAGCTGTGAATGGGCGCTTGATGTTGCCGAGAACTGCGTCAACAGCCTTAACTTCCTTCTCCATCAAGAAACCGAGCATCTTGTGATCCTTGTCGAAAGAATCAGCGATGACAGCTGTAGAAGCGTGCTTGCGGTGAGCTGTACCGAATGCGTCCATTACATATACGTCAGCGTAAGAAGCCAACTTAGCAGCGAACTTCTTCTGGCGCTCCTTCATCTCAGCCTTAGCAGCATCAAATTCTGGAGTACCCTTCTCAACGCCAACTGGCTTGCCTTCCTCTTCTGGATAGAAGCGGAGGTTCTCGAGCAAGAGAGCCTCACCTGGCTTCAAGGCAGCTGCTTCAGCATCAGCGTTACCGCAGTCCTTAGCGAACTTAACGTCTACGCCGAGAGCGTCTGATACGTTCTTAACAATCTGAGAGAGAGAAAGCTCTGGTTTAACCTTGCCCTTTGGCTTACCCATGTGGCTCATCATGATGAGCGCACCGCCGTCTGCAAGTACCTTCTTCAATGTAGGAAGGGCACCGCGGATACGAGTGTCGTCTGTTACATTACCATTTTCATCCAATGGCACGTTGAAGTCAACGCGCACGATTGCCTTGTGACCGGCAAAGTTAAAATCTTCAATTTTCATTTTACCTAAATTTATTTAGTTTATGTACTAATTTATTGTTCTAAACCTTTCTGCTGGTTTCAAAAACCGAAGGCAAAGATACAAATTATATTTGAATCAGCAAAATATAGTAGCGGTTTTTATTATTTTTAGTAGATGAAATCGTCTGTTTGCTATATCGGGTTTGCAAAATTCGTATTTTGCGCTTCCTTCTGCTTGATTTGTTAAACAAAATGGAGAGAAATGAAATATATTCTTAACAAATTACTTTTTTTTTGGATTTTTCGATAATAAATAGTACCTTTGTGCGCAGTTAAAACGTTATTACATATAAATGAGATAAAATGGCGAAAGATAAGATTGCTTTTGTGTGCAGCAATTGCGGACAGGAAAGTGCCAAATGGATGGGCAAATGTCCTAGCTGCGGACAATGGAATACATTTAAGGAAATTCGTATTGCTGCTGATTCCGGATCGCAGGCTGCGAAGAATGCCGGAATGACCATGCGTCATGGTGGAGCTGCCACGATGTTTGGCGGGCAGCACAGCGAGCATGACGCTGCGCCGATGAAACTTCGCGATATTTCTGCGATTGATGAACCGCGCATCGATATGAGGGACGAGGAGCTGAACCGTGTGCTGGGTGGCGGAATGGTCCCTGGCAGCATTACGCTCCTGGGCGGTGAACCGGGAATCGGTAAGAGTACGCTCACCTTGCAGACTATTCTGAACATGACTGACCGCCGTATCCTGTATGTGAGCGGAGAGGAGAGTGCCCATCAGATTAAACTCCGTGCCGACCGGTTGGCTAAAGGACAGGCGATGCTCAGAGAGGGTTCTTCTGCAGACACTCTGAAAACGGCTTCTCTTTCATCAGAAGGAGCCTTTGATCATATTACGGTTCTCTGCGAAACGCAGTTGGAGAAAATCTTCAGTCATATTCAGGAAGTGGCTCCACAGCTGATAGTTATAGATTCTATCCAAACTATTTCTACGGAAGAAGTAGACAGTTCGCCGGGTTCTGTTTCCCAAGTTCGCGAGTGTGCAGCCTCCCTGCTCCGATTTGCCAAGACGAGTGGCATTCCGGTTATTCTGATAGGACATATTAATAAGGAGGGAACGCTTGCCGGACCAAAGATTCTGGAGCACATCGTAGATACGGTGATTCAGTTTGAGGGCGACCAGCATTACATGTACCGCATCTTGAGAAGCATCAAAAACCGATTCGGAAGTACTTCTGAGTTGGGAATCTATGAGATGATGCAAGGCGGACTCCGACAGGTGAGCAATCCTTCAGAGTTGCTGCTTACTGAAGATCATGATGGGCTTTCGGGTGTTGCCATCAGCGCAGCCATCGAGGGTGTCCGTCCGTTTCTGGTGGAGACGCAGGCTTTGGTTTCAACAGCTGCCTATGGAACTCCGCAGCGTTCGGCAACGGGGTTTGACCAGCGCCGTTTGAACATGCTCCTGGCGGTTCTAGAGAAACGTGTGGGGTTCAAGCTGATGCAGAAGGACGTGTTCCTGAATATTGCCGGTGGATTGAGAGTAACCGATCCTGCCATGGACTTGAGTGTGTTGGCAGCCGTATTGAGCAGCAATGTTGACACGCCTATCGAGCAAGGTTGGTGTATGGCAGGCGAGGTAGGTCTGAGCGGTGAGGTTCGTCCGGTGAGCCGTATCGAGCAGCGTATTGCTGAGGCCGAGAAACTGGGATTCCAGCACATCATCATTCCGAAGTACAACAATCATGGTTTCGACCATAAGAAATATAAGATAGAAATTCATCCCGTAAGGAAGGTGGAAGAAGCATTCCGCTGCCTGTTCGGGTGAAGTAAAAGTAATCAAACAGTTCAAATTTCAAATTTCAAAATTCAAAGTAAAATGAAGGATTCAGTAATCATTGTGAGCGGTGGCATGGATAGCATCACGCTGCTCTACGATAAGAAAGACGAGATTGCGCTCGGCATTAGTTTTAACTATGGAAGTAATCATAACGAGCGTGAAATTCCCTTCGCCAAGATGCATTGTGAGCGTTTGGGAATCAAGCATATTACGATAGATTTGGGTTTCATGCATCAGTATTTCAAGAGTTCTCTTCTTGAAGGTGCCGATGCAATTCCTGAGGGTCATTATGCTGATGATAATATGAAGAGTACGGTGGTTCCTTTCCGTAATGGAATCATGTTGAGCATTGCCATCGGCATTGCTGAGAGTAATAATCTGAAGAAAGTTTTCATCGCTAACCATGGTGGCGATCATACGATTTACCCAGACTGTCGTCCGGAGTTTATCAAGGCGATAGATGAGGCTGCTGAAGCAGGAACGTTCGTTGATGTGCGCGTGGTGGCTCCTTATACGAATATTACCAAAGGGCAGATTGCGGAGATAGGCAAGAAGTTGGGCATTGACTATGCTGAAACCTGGAGCTGCTATAAGGGCGGTGAGAAGCATTGTGGCAAATGCGGAACCTGCGTTGAGCGCAAGGAGGCTTTGGCCGAGGCGGGTATTGAGGATACTACCGAGTATGAAGAATAAGGATGACGACGAACCAGGCGTTCTTCGTTCCCTATATATAATAAGGTGTAATCAGAATAAATATAATAAAAGAAAAATGAAAACAGCGATTTTATCTGCGGCTCTGATGCTTGCATCAACCGCTGCAATGGCTCAGAAGAGCAACTTCCAGTTGAAGGTGGATTTGAAGAATTTCAATTCCGATTCTGTACTTGTTTACAAGGGCAGAAATGTTAAGATGGATACGGTTTTGGTGAAGAATGGCAAGTTTACCTATTCTGCAAACCTTGATAAGGCAGCCGGATACGTTTTCCTCTCACCTGAAGCTTATCGTGGTGCAGGTCAGTTTATGTTCAACATGCCTTGTGTTCCTGGCGAGAAGGCTGAAGTTAAGGGCGATGCAAAGACCCGCTTCGATATTTCGGGTTCTAAGTTCTATCAGCAGTATCATGAAGTAGATGTTCTGCTGGAGAATGCTAATAAGGAGTTGAGAGATTACGAAGCTTCCCTGAACCAGAGAATCAAGAATGGTGAGACCCAGCAGACCATCATGGCAGAGTATGAGCAGAAGGCTCCTGCCCTGCAAAAGGCAAAGGACGATAAGATTTTCAATTTCGTAAAACAGCATCCTGATTATGAGTCTTGTGCTACTATCTTCGAGCAGTTTGATGATGTCAGCAAGATGGAGAAACTGCTGGGCTTGCTCTCTGAGAATGTGAAGAACGGCAGAATGAAGGCTTTCTACCAGCCAATGATTGATATGGCTAAGAAACGTGCTGAGGCTGAGGAGAAGGCTAAGAAGGTGCAGGCTGCCGGTGTTGAGGCTCCTGACTTTACGCTGAAGGATATTAAGGGAAATGATTTTAAGCTTTCCAGCCTTCGCGGCAAGATTGTCGTACTCGATTTCTGGGGTTCATGGTGCGGATGGTGCATCAAGGGAATGCCTAAGATGAAGGAGTATTACGAGAAGTACAAGGGTAAGTTTGAAATTCTTGGTGTAGATTGTAATGATACAGAGGCTAAGTGGAAGGCTGCTGTTGAGAAGCACCAGTTGCCATGGATTCATGTTTACAATCCGAAGGACAGCAAGGTTCTCAGCGACTATGCTGTTCAGGGTTTCCCTACAAAGATTGTGATTGATGCTAACGGTAAGATTATCAAGACTATTGTTGGTGAGGATCCTGCTTTCTACACATTGCTTGATGAAGTGTTGGGCAAGTAATGTTAACATAAAACAATGTCGCCCTGTAAGTGCAAAATTATATTTGCTCTTACAGGGCGATTTTTGTTTGTTCAGTACTTTACTTCTTTTTCTTTTTCAATTCCAGTTTCGGAATCTTGATTTTCTGTCCGGCTTTTACGGTGCTTGTACCATTCAGGGCTTCTACGTAGCATTCCATGCCGGAACCTAAATAGCGGGTACTAATCTGTTCGAGGGTCTGACCGGCGCCAACCGTAACGGTCTGGGCAACTCCTATGATTCGGTAAGCTCCCGTGCGTACGCGAGCGTCCTTATCATACTGGGATGATGCTATTTTCGAAGCAGCCTTTTCTTCGGCTTTATCTTTAGCTTCTGCCTTAGCCTTTGCTTCAGCCTGCTTAGCCTTTTCTGCGTTAGCACTTTCCTCATCCGAATTTTCAGCCAGTTTTACTGCTTCTGCAGTTTTAGCCATACGGATGCTGTCTTCCATCGCTTTCTGGCGGAGTTTCTGTTCCTGAGAGAGTGGGGCGGCAGCTGGTTTGGCTGGGACTTTCTTGGCTGGAGCCTGATGATACTGGTTTAGCTGCATGGCTAGATGATCGCGCTGGGCAGTCATCTGACCATAGTTGAAGGCAAACCATCCCATTCCGCCAATCAAAGCTACTACGATGAGACAGACTGCAACGACCAGATAGCGAGGAATAACAATATGATGAGAATTGGAAGATTCTTCTTCTTCTTCCTTCTCTTCTTCTTCTTCAGATTCATCTGATGCAGGTACTGCTGGTTCAACAACTGCTTTCAGGGCTTGCTGTTGCTGGGCTAATTCAAGCTTCTCTTGCTCCAGTCTTTCCTGCTCCAGTCTTTCCTGCTCTTGCTTTTCTTTCTGTATTCTTTCCTGCTCCAGTTGGGCTTGTTTTAATCTTTCCAGTTTAGCTTGTTCAATAGCAATTTGCTTTGCCAGTTCGTCTTCTTTTTCCTTTTCCTTTTCAGATTCAATTACGACAACCTCCGGATTTGGAGTTGCAGTTTTTTCTTCGTCCAGAAAATCGATTACTTGTTCAGGAGCATCTTCTGTCTGTTCTTCTCCAAACTTCTCATCTATTTCATCGAAATCTACGCCGTCATTTACCACCACCGTTTCAAATTGGGCGAATGGCTTGTTCACGATTTCTTTCAGGATGTTGTCAGGCGTGAAGGTGAGTTTGTCTCTGCCTTCAATGGTGAAGCGCTCGCCCGTGTTCACATTGATGCTTTCACGGTCTTTCGTGGCCTGTACCTTAAAGGTGCCCAGCCATTTTATCTTCACCTGCTTGTCGGCATCGAGTCCCTGGTTGCACACATCAAACATTTTCCGGATGAAGAGTTCTGCTTCCACCTGGCTCAGCCCGCTCTTATCTGCAAGCAGTTTTCCGAGTGTATTTAAACTGAATTTGCTCATTGCTCATCCCCTCCATTCTTTAGTTTTTCCTTGACCGAAGCTACCGGTCGGAAACCCAACACCAACTTAGGCGGCACCAGCTGACGCTTCTTGGTAGTAGGATTAACCACCACTCGCTCCATGCGCTTCTTCACTTCGAAGGTGCCAAAATTGGGGATAGAGACAGCTTCTCCATCCTCAAACTCGGCAATCATAGCGTCTATCGCCTTGCGCACCAACTTCTGGGTGTCTTCCTGCGAATAGCCGGTTTGCTGAGCCAGTTCAGCGATGTATTCCTTATTGTTCATATTTATTTAATATGTAGTCAAAATTTCTAAAACTCCAGGCTATGGGGGAGAGAATGATTATTTCACCACCTTGCCATAGAGGTCAAATTCCTCGCTTGTAGTAATTTCTACCTGATAGAAACTACCCACGCGCAGACGCTTCTCATCGGCACGGATCAGAACCTCAGGGTCTACTTCCGGAGAGCAGAACTCTGTTCGTCCGATGTAGTAATCGCCTTCCTTGCGGTCGATGATAACGGTCATGGTTTTGCCCACCTTATCAGCCTCGACCTCAGAGCTGATGTCTTGCTGCAGAATCATCAGTTCGTCCAGCCGGCGCTGCTTTACCTCGGCAGGCACGTTGTCTTCGTAGTGGGTGGCGCTGTAGGTTCCTTCTTCCTCAGAGTAGGCAAAGGCGCCCATGCGCTCAAATCTCTGTTCGCGTACGAAGTCGAGGAGTTCGTGGAAATCCTCATCTGTCTCGCCTGGAAAACCAACCATCAGCGTAGTGCGGATGTGAATGCCTGGCACGCGTTCGCGGATGGCCTTCAGCAGATTGATGGTTTCCTGCTTCGTTACGTGGCGATGCATGCTGGTGAGCATGTGGTCGCTGATGTGCTGGAGGGCAATGTCGAGATATTTGCATACGTTTGGCTTCTCGCGCATCACGTCCAGAAGATCCATAGGGAACTGGTTTGGATAAGCGTAATGCAGGCGAATCCATTTCACGCCCGGAATATCAGCCATCTCGCTGATGAGTTCGGTAATATGATGCTTGCCGTCAATATCTACGCCATAGTAGGTGAGTTCCTGAGCGATAATCTGAAACTCCTTCACGCCTTCTGCCACCAGTTCGCGCACCTCCTGCAGAATCTCTTCTTTCGGACGGGAAACGTGCTTGCCGGTGATGATAGGAATGGCGCAGTAGGCACAGTGGCGGTTGCAGCCCTCAGCTATCTTGATGTAGGCATAATGGCGCGGAGTGGTGAGATGACGCTGGCCGTTGCAGGATGAAACTTCCGCCTTGCCGAGTTCCTGCAGAAGCTGCTTGTAGTTGAATTTGCCGTAGAACTTATCCACTTCGGGCATTTCTTCTTCCAGTTCCTTCTGGTAGCGCTGCGAGAGGCAGCCCATTACGTAGAGCTTTCTGAGTCGGCCTTCTTCTTTAGCCTGGATAAACTCCAGGATGGTGTCGATGCTTTCCTGCTTTGCATCCTCGATGAAACCGCATGTGTTGATAACGGCAATCTCGCCCTGAGGGCGCTTTGAATCGTGAATGCAATGGTAGCCGTTTGCCTCAAACTGCTTCATCAGCAACTCGCTGTCTACGAGATTCTTCGAGCAGCCCAGGGTAATAATATCTATCTGATTTTTCTTCATTTTCTAATTTTTAAAGAGCGAGTCTACGAATTCTGTCTTGTTGAAGAGCTGCAGATCTTCCATACCTTCGCCCAGTCCGATGTATTTTACAGGCACCTTGAGCTGGTCGCTGATGCCGATGACAACGCCGCCCTTAGCGGTTCCGTCGAGCTTGGTGATGGCGAGCGAGGAGATGTTGGTAACGGCAGAGAACTGCTTAGCCTGCTCGAATGCATTCTGTCCGGTACTTCCGTCGAGCACGAGCATTACCTCGTCTGGTGCTTCAGGCATTACCTTCTTCATCACTTCCTTTATTTTCTTGAGCTCATTCATCAGGTTTACCTTGTTGTGCAGTCGGCCTGCCGTATCGATGAGCACCACGTCGGCGCCGTTTGCCTTGGCGCTCTGCAGGGTGTCGAACGCCACGCTTGCCGGGTCGCTTCCCATCTGCTGTTTCACTACAGGCACGCCCACGCGCTCGCCCCAGATGCAAATCTGCTCTACGGCAGCGGCACGGAAGGTGTCGGCAGCTCCCAGAACAACCTTCTTGCCAGCCTTCTTAAACTGGTAAGCCAGCTTGCCGATGGTGGTTGTCTTGCCCACGCCGTTTACGCCTACTACGAGGATAACGTAAGGCTTATGGTCGGCAGGAAGTTCCCAGTCTGCCAGGTCATCGCTGTGATTCTCGGAGAGGAGAATGGCGATTTCCTCGCGCAGAATGCGGTTGAGCTCGCTGGTTGAAACATATTTATCGCGGGCCACACGTTCTTCGATGCGGCGGATAATCTTGACCGTGGTTTCTACACCTACGTCTGAAGTGATGAGTACCTCTTCGAGATCGTCGAGCACATCATCATCGACGGTAGACTTTCCGGCAACGGCGCGCGCCAGTTTGCCAAACACACTCTCCTTGGTTTTTTCAAGTCCCTTATCGAGAGTTTCCTTCTTTTTGTTGCTGAATAATCCGAATAATCCCATAATCTTGTTTATATTTTTTGCAAAGATAACGCAAATGAGCGCAATGAAAGCTTGCTTTCAAATTGCCGAGTGCAGCTTATCTTCTGCAAAGATACTCATTTTTTTTTATTTTATGGCTTTTTCACTTGCTTTTTCGCCCTTTTCAAGAAAAAAAGTAAAGATTTAGAGGGTTTTATGTCATGACAGAAGGTTTTTTACCGATAATGTGGGTTAATAAGGTTTAATAAATTAATGTTGTCTGCTACAAAAACAATTCGCCCTGCAAGAGGACAGAAGCGATTCTGCTTCTGGACCCCTGCAGGGCGTTCTGTTTATTTCTTCATCATTTCCTTTACGGCTCTTTTGAGCTGGGTATCATGGCCATTGATGAAATCTTCCGGACTGTTGTAAACCTCGATGTCTGGGTTCAGCTGGGTGTTCTCGCCGAACACGCCACGCATGTCGCGGCAGCCTACCTGAGGAATACCGAATACTAGCGTGTTGTCCATCAGCGTTTCCCACCATACGGCTGTCATGGTTCCTGCTACAGGAGCACCGATCAGCTTACCGATTCCGAGTTCTTTGTAAACCCATGGGAAACCGTGACCGTTGCTGTAATCGTTCTCGCAGATCATGACGCAAGATGGCTTCACCCATTTGTTGAATGGATCGCGGCCAACTACCTTACCGTGAGGTACAAACTCCTGATACTGCTTGCCGTTGAGCAGAGTGCAGAGATCATCGTGCAACCAGCCGCCACCATTATGGCGCTCGTCTACGATTACAGCGTCTCTGTTTCGGTTCTTGTCGCTCAGCAGTTCGCTGTAAACGGTGCGGAAACTCTCCGAATCCATCGCCTTAACGTGAACATAAGCGATGCGTCCGCCCGAAATACTGTCAACGAAAGCGCGGTTGCGGTCTACCCATCGCTTGTAGAGCAGGTTGTTGAGTTTGCCCTGAGAGATAGCCTTCACTGTAACCTCCATCTTCTTACCCTTGGCGTTTCTGATGCCGAGGCGTACATTCTTGCCAACCTTTCCGTCGAGCAATGGGAAGTAGTCCATTCCGGCTTTAATCTCCTCGCCGTCGATGCTCTCGATGATGCTGCCGGCTGTAACGCCCGTATTCTTCACATCGAAAGGACCACGCTTGATAATCTCCTGAATCTTCAGGCCGTCGCCCTGATACTGAGGATCGAAGAATACTCCCAGATTGGCGGTGGTAAGCGCGCTGTTCGAAGCGTAGTAGCGGGCTCCTGTATGCGAAGCGTTCAGCTCGCCAAGCATTTCGCTCAACATCTCCTGGAAGTCGAAATTGTTGTTGATGTAAGGCAGGAACTTCTCATAGGTCTTGCGGTAACCTTCCCAGTCAACACCATGAATCTTAGGGTCGTAGAACTTGTCTTTCACCTGTCGCCATATGTGGTCGAAGAGATACTGGCGCTCCTCGGCTGGCTTATAGTTGAAGTTAGCCTCAAAGCTGATGTCCTTGGTGCTGAATCCGCTCAGATCCACCTTCTTGATGCTGCTTCCGTTGCAGATGAAGAGGTTCTTCACATCCTTGTCGGTCTGCAGGTTGCCCTGGCCTACGCCCTTCATCACGAGCTTGGTAGAGCCGTCCTTCAGGTCGTGCTGCCAGAGGTCGTAATCATCCTCGAAGGCTGCCTGGTAGTAGAGCTTGTCGCCGTCTTTAGAGAGCACAGCATCGCCCATGTGCGAAGAGTTTGCGGTGAGGCGTACGATTCTGTCGCGGCAGTTTTCGATGTCAAGTTCCAGTGGCTTTACCTTTTCCACCTCTATCTTTCCGGTCTTCTTCTGCTTTTCGTCAGCCTTCTTTTTAGCTTCTTCCTTCTTTTCGTCTTCCTTCTTCTCCTTTTCGTCCTTGTTGGCGTCAGCCAGTTCTATCTCTTCCTTGCTCATGTTGAAGCGGTTGTAGGCGTCCAGGTCGAAGAACATGATGTAGGCATCGTCTTCTGCTCCCCAGCTTCCATGACTGCGGTAACCGGCTCTGTCGCTCTGGAAGAGCATTGCCTTGCCGTCGAGCACCCATTTGCCGTTGCTGTCGCTGTAGCCGGAATTGGTCAGGTTGTGAACCTCCTTGCCGTCAGCCTTTACCAGTGCAATATCCTGGTTGTTCCAGCCGCCGTTGCCGATATAGGTTGAAAGGAGCCATTTGCTGTCTGGTGACCATTCGAAAGCGATGTCTCCATCGCTGTAAGAGTAGACGTATTTGCCATTGAGCACGGTGCGGATTTCCTTCGATTTCAGATTGATGATGCGAAGTGCAGCGCGGTCTTCGAAGAAAGCCACTTCCTTGCCGTCAGGAGAGTATTGTGGATATTGTGATGTAACGCCTGTTTTCACCAACTGCTCTTCCTCGATGTCGGTAGCGTAGGTGAAGTTCTTCTCTTTCTCGTTCTTGATCTTAGACTGGTAAATCTGCCATACGCCGTTGCGCTCGGCTGCATAGACCAGGGCTCTGCCGTCTGGCGAGAAACTCAGGTCGCGCTCCTGCTGCGGTGTGTCGGTAATGCGCTTGGTAGTGGTGTATTCTACAGAAGTTACGTATACGTCGCCATGCATCACGAAAGCCACTTCCTTGGCGTCTGGCGAAACGGAAATCTCTGTAGCTCCCCAGCTTTTAATCTGACGTACGAGGCTTGGAGCGTCATTATCTGTTGTAATGGAGATGTTCACCTTCTGAGGCTCTCCACCTTCTTTCACGGTGTAGATTTCGCCATCATATCCGTAGCAGAGCAGGTCGGCGCTGGATGCGGTGAGGAATCTTACCGGATTGCCTTTGTGGTGGGTAATCTGCTTGTCGCTTGAACTGTTGAGGCTGCGGCGGTAGATATTGAATGTGCCGTCCTGCTCGCTCAGATAGAAGAATGATTTCTCGTCTGATGTCCATACTGGCGAGCGGTCTTCGCCGGCAAAGGTAGTCTGCTTGGTAAACTTTCCGTTACTCTTCAGCCAGATGTCGCGTGCGATAGGTGATTTCTGGTGTTTGCGCCAAGGGTCTTCATATCCCTTTTTGTCGTGGTAGAGAATGTCGCCGTTCTTGGCGATGCTGATATTCTCCATGGTGAGGGTAGAGAAGAGTTCTGGTCTTCCGCCCTTGGTGCTTACCTTATATACTTGTGGGAATGTGTTGTCGCCGAAGATGATGCTCTGGGCTGTAGGCTGCAGACTGGCAGAGTAGAGCACATGGTCGTTGTCTGCAAAGGCGATAGGTGTTTCGCTGCCGCTGTTGGTGGTGAGTCGGGTAGGAGCACCGCCTTTTGCATCGATTACAAAGATGTCGAGACTTCCTTCGCGGTTAGACTGGAAGGCAATTTTCTTGCTGTCAGGGCTCCATACAGGATGCGAATCGAAGGCTGCATGGGTTGTGAGCTGTCGTGCTTCACCGCCGTTGACAGAAACACTGTAGAGGTCGCCTTTATAAGCGAAGGCGATGGTAGTGCCATCGGGCGAGATGGCTGGGTAGCGCATCCAGAGCGGATGTTCTTCTGCGCTGGCAGAGAGTGCTGCTGAGAGCAGGGCTACTGAAAAGATTAACTTTTTCATTTGCGTATGTTTTATGTTTGAATATGCGTTATAAAAATCTCTTCTCTTTCGGGGTCAGAATGCAGTTTCTTGCTCCTAACGGATGCAAAGGTAGTTATTTTTTGCGATATTTAAGCATAAAAAAAGAAAAAAGTGAGAAAAAGTTTGGTGTATTCAAAAAATATATGTACCTTTGCAGCCGCAAATAAGAAAAGTGGCTGATTGCGTTATTGGTTAGCTGGTTTGCGATTTAAAAGTGTTGGTTCCGTAGCTCAGTTGGATTAGAGCAACAGCCTTCTAAGCTGTGGGTCTTGGGTTCGAACCCCAACGGAATCACTATAATAAGCAAAATGAAACTTATTTGTACAAAATTAGCATGGGAGAACAATGGTAGTAAGCTGCTTATTTATAGGCACTTATCTCTGTTGTTCTTTTTTGTTTTTAAATATATTTTATCACTTATTCCTCTTTTATGTACTCTTTTCGTAAATAGCTGCTAATCAATATGTTATGAATTTGGTGTATTGAGAAATCATCCATGTGTGTTACAAATGTGTTATCAAAAAGCGCTAATGTGTTACCAGAATAGAGAAGTTGAAATCCTTAATGACCATAATGACCGTGACCTTAATGACCGGAAAACGGCCCTAAACATTTATTTGTTTTTCTGATGAAACTCCTTCCTTGTCTTAGCCATAGCTTCCGTAGCCCTATCGTGGGTTTCTATCAGCAGTGGACTCTTGTGATATTGCACAATCTTGACCCCGACTGAGTTGTGCCTTTTCTTTACCTCGATGCATTGAATGATCAAGTCGGAGTTGGCTCTCGCCTTCCTCCCTCGCGACTCGGCAGAGATTGCAAGCGAGCTTGCATCTTTGCTCTCGCTGCTCGTTCGGTTGGCTGATTTAGCCGTTGGAGTCTTGTCAAAGTTCTGAATATAGGCGGCATTGGTCAGGAAGAGAATGTCGGAACCTTCCGGTATTTCCTGCATTACCTTCACCATGAGGGTTAGCATCATGCGGAACTCAGTGGTGTGTAGGTCGCTGATTACATCACGGCTGATGATGTTGCCGTTATGCTCAATTACAACGGCAGCACCACCAGCTC
>ERZ779978.226-NODE-226-length-27790-cov-2.59758_pt1 | contig 27790 bp, 20 predicted proteins | sample MGYA00511938_ERZ779978 | MGnify/ENA primary metagenome ERZ779978 (study PRJEB29588, sample SAMEA2153557) | human gut metagenome | biome: human gut; feature: human-associated habitat; material: faeces | place: Denmark | collected 2008/2010 ...
AAGATAACGTTGTAACCGAAATATCTCTGAAGTTCAAGGTGGCTCCAATGGTAAAGTGGATTACCGATAGCCATTTCAAGTGTTTCAGCCCATTTCTGGAACTTTTCACGATCAGAAGCATCACCTGTGATATACTTCTCATCAACACCATTAGTTCTCATCTGACGCCACTTATAGTGGTCACCGCCGAGCCATACCTGTGTAATATTCTCGAACTTTCTGTCTTCTGCGATTTCCTTAGGGTTGATATGACAGTGATAATCAACGATAGGCATCTTGTCAGCATAGTCGTGGAAGAGATGCTGTGCTGTAGGTGTTGAAAGTAAAAAGTCTTTGTCCATGAATTGTTTCATAGTTCTTAATCCTCCTGTGAATTAAAAATGTGTTGTATTGCGTTTTATAATATCAGCAGTGATAATGCTGTGTTTATCAGCAGATTCACCGCACAATACCTTCATAAGAACATCTACTGCTTTAGTTGAAAGCTGTTCAACGTGGCTGTCAATAGATGTAAGCTCTGGTTCAGTGCATATGGAAAGAACCGAGTTGTTAAACCCTATAATCTCAAGCTCATCAGGAACACTGATAGAGTGGGCGTGTGCATATTTAACTGCCCCAGCTGCAAGTGAGTCATCAGAGGTTACTACAGCATCAAATTCGATACCTTTATTATAAAGATAATTAAGGTATTCCTTGGCGTGCGAAATGTTCTTGCCACATAGATGTCTGTAATCTTCAGGAAGTGAAATGTCTGCTTCTTTCAAAGCTTTTATATATCCTGCATATTTGTTCATACCACTGTATGACTTGCTTGTGTATAAGTAGACTATATTACGATGTCCATTATTAATCAAGAGGTTAGTTGCATTATATATGGCAATTTCATCATTGCACATAACAGAATATATATTAGGTGCATCAAGGTATCCATTCACTAAGACAATAGGTATATCCTTAGCTGCATTAATTATGTAATCATTATTGTGGATATTGGTATTCTCAACAAACTGTGAACCGGCAAGTATTATGCCGTCAACTCTTTTGCTTAACAGGAGTTCAAGATATTTCTTCTTATTAGTATAATCCTTACCTGTACAGCAGAGTATGGAGTCATAACCATGCTTTCTTAATTCCTGTTCAAGATAATATACAGCATTAGCAAGGTAAATATCAGAGGAGTCAATACACATTATACCTATGGTCTTCATTGTATTAAGTCCTAAGCCTCTTGCAAATACATTTGGTGTATAATCAAGCTCTTTCATAGCATCTAATACTTTGTTTCTTGTAGCTGATGATACTTTGGCATTACCATTAAGAACACGGGAAACAGTGGCAATAGATACTCCTGCTTTATTGGAAACATCATATATATTCATAAATTAACCTCATTCTTGTAAGCTCTGGACAACGCTTGCATTAATGTAATATATAGGTGCAGTTGATCATTAGGCCATTAATTATGATGAATAATTATAATTAACAGAATTGTGTAATTATAAAAGTAGTAAAATATCATAAAAAACACTTAATGTAAGCACTTACATATTGATAAACTGATTATACAATGGTATTATTATAAAAGCAAGTATGTAAAGTGTATTTTTATTGTACTTAATTATTACCATTAAAGAGTTGTGCAATTGTTTAGTAATGAGTGAAGAACAATAACTGATAATTAAATTTAACAGACAATAATGTATACAAAAATAAGTATTGACTAAAAATGTTTTTAAGTATATCATAATCTGTGAAAGATAATGAAAGCGCTTACATACGCTTTGGATACCATTTACTGGTTAAGAATGCGTAGTCCGGCAAAGCTGAGTGATACTGCGCTATAATAATGTTAAATATGGAATATCTTAATATTTTTTTAATTAACACTGGGATATTTCATAGTCAGTGTCTACGCCCTGCGTGGAGCTGAGATGCCCTTAAAGTGGGCGGAATGGAGGAATAATATGCAGAGATTAAACAAGAGTATTACACATGCAGTTGACAGACCTGTAAAGGTTATGCAGTTTGGTGAAGGTAACTTCCTTAGAGCATTCGTAGATTATATCTTCGATGTTACTAACGAAAAGACAGATTTTAATGGTGGTGTTGTTATCGTTAAGCCAATCGAGTTTGGTACACTTGAAAGATTCCACGATCAGGAATGCCAGTACACACTTCAGTTAAGAGGTTTCGTAGATGGACAGCCTAAGGAAATCACACGTCAGATTACATCTGTTGTTGATGCTGTAGCAGCTATCGAAGACTATGACAAGTACATTGAATATGGTACAAGTGAAACACTTAGATTTATCGTTTCTAATACAACAGAAGCAGGTATCGTATTTGACGAGACAGATAACGATCCTAATGCTCGTCCTCCTAAGACATATCCTGGTAAGCTTACACAGCTTCTTTACAAGAGATACCAGAAGTTCAACGGAGCAGCAGATAAGGGACTTATCTTACTTCCTTGCGAACTTATCGCTGATAATGGTATCGAATTAAAGAAGTGCATTATGAAGTTTATAGAACTCTGGGGTCTTGAAGATGGATTCAAGGACTGGGTTAACAATTACTGCTCATTCTGCCCAACACTTGTTGATAGAATTGTTCCAGGTTATCCAAGAGAAGATGCTGCTAAGCTTTGCGAAGAGTGGGGCTATGAAGATCAGCTTATCGACAGAGCTGAGGTATTCGGTCTCTGGGTTGTAGAAAGTGATTCTAACCTTCCACTTGAACAGCTTGAGAAGGAACTTCCATTCAAGGAAGCTGGACTTAATGTAGTATTTACAAAGGATCATCATCCATATAAGGAAAGAAAGGTAAGAATCCTTAATGGTTCACATACATCATTCGTATTAGCATCATTCCTTGCTGGTAACGATAACGTAGAGAACTCTATGAAGGATCCAGTTATCAGAAAGTATATGGAAGAAACACTTTACAATGAAGTTATTCCTACACTTTCACTTTCTAAGGAAGATTGTGAAGAATTCGCTAAGGCTGTTATCGACAGATTCCTTAACCCATTCGTAGATCACAGATTATTAAGCATTTCACTTAACTCTGTATCTAAGTGGGAAGCTAGATGTCTTCCTTCATTCTTAGGATATGTTAAGAAGTTTAACAAGCTTCCTAAGTACCTTACATTCTCTATCGCAGCACTTATGAGCTTCTATACATCACAGACAGAAGCTGAGTTCAACGGCGGTATTGTATTAAAGGGTGACAGAAACGGTGAAGAGTACAACATCACAGATGATAAGGCTGTACTTGATTTCTTCAGAGATAACTCTGGTAAGACACCAGCTGAATTCACACACGCTTACTTAAGCAATACTAAGTTCTTCGGTGGCGAAGACCTTACTAAGGTTCTTGACCTTGAAGAAGTTATCACAGGATATATTACAGATATCAGAGAAAGAGGCATGAGAGCTGTAGTTAACGATTTAGCTCTTGATGATGAAAAGTTAGCATAATTGCGTTGGCAGTTTGCAGCAAAGTATTTATAAGCCTTAGCTGAATATAAGTTTCGGCATTGATTTATATCGTATTTTAAAGCATTAATAAGGGCGGGTGTTCTTTTTCATCCGCCCTTAAGTTATGTAAGAGGTATTGTGTATTTATACCCTTTTATTGTTATAATAAAAATGTTATGATATGAATGTAATCATTGAATTTCATAATTCTATGATGTACGTGGTTAATGATACATAGAGATTATATTAATTACAGGAGGTAGTTATGCAGGATTTTATTAAGATTAATAAAGATGATAATGTTGCAGTAGCTCTTAAGCCAATCGCTAAGGGCACAACACTTAATGTTGCTGGTACAGAAGTTACTACAATAGAAGATATCCCTCAGGGACATAAGTTTGTTATCAAGCCTATCAAGAAGGGTGATGCAGTTATAAAGTATGGTTTCAGAATCGGTTTCGCACAGTCTGATATTGAAGTTGGTGGCTGGGTTCATACACACAACTTAAAGACAGCTCTCGGTGAACTTCTTGAATACACATACAATCCAGAAGGACATAAGGACGTTGAGCCAACAGAGGAAGCGTTCTTTGAAGGATATATGCGTGAAAATGGTACAGTTGGTGTAAGAAATGAAGTATGGATTATCCCAACAGTTGGCTGTGTTAATTCAATAGCAAGAGCAATTGAAGCTACAGCAAGAGCTAACAAGCCAGAAGGTGTTGATGAAGTTGTTGCTTTCCCACATCCATACGGATGTTCACAGGTAACAGAGGATCAGGAGAATACAAGACACGTACTTGCTGACCTTATCAACCATCCTAATGCTGGTGCAGTACTTGTACTTGGTCTTGGCTGCGAGAACAGCCGTATTGAAGTCCTTAAGGATTATATCGGTGAAGTTAACCCAGACAGAGTTAAGTTATTACAGGTTCAGGATGTAGAAAATGAGCAGGAAGCTGCTGAAGGTATTATGAAGGAACTTATGTCTTACGCTGCTACATTTAAGAGAGAAAAGGTTAGTGCTAAGCATCTTATCGTTGGTATGAAGTGCGGTGGTTCTGATGGTTTATCAGGTATCACAGCTAACCCAACAGTAGGTCTTTTCTCAGATATGCTCGTATCTAAGGGTGGTACAACTATCCTTACAGAAGTTCCAGAAATGTTCGGTGCAGAGACTATCCTTATGAATAGATGTGCTAACAAGGAACTTTTCGAGAAGACAGTTCACCTTATCAATGACTTTAAGGAATACTTCATCAAGAATGGTCAGGAAATCTATGAGAATCCATCACCAGGAAACAAGGATGGTGGTATCACAACACTTGAAGATAAGTCACTTGGATGTACACAGAAGTCTGGTTCATCACTTGTAAAGGGTGTATTAGCTTATGGTGAAAGAGTATCTGATAAGGGACTTAACCTTCTTAGTGCACCTGGTAATGACCTTGTTGCTTCAACAGCTTGTGCAGCAGCAGGAGCACAGATGGTTCTTTTCACAACAGGACGTGGAACACCATTTGCATCACCAGTACCTACAGTAAAGATTGCTACTAACTCAAGACTTGCTGGCAATAAGAGCAACTGGATAGACTTCAACGCAGGAAGAATTGTAACAGATGACCTTCCACTTGAAGATGCAGCTAAGGAACTCTTCCAGCTTGTATTAGATGTTGCTTCTGGTAAGAAGGTAAAGGCTGAAATCGCTGGCTTCCACGATTTAGCTATCTTTAAGCAGGGTGTAACTCTCTAATTAACAAATTTTAAGGATTGTGTTAATTGTTTTTCAGAGGCAGTTGTGTATCTTTCAGATTTTGCGTGGCTCTGAATAACAGCATATAAATATAGTGATATATAAGATTAAGGCGGGCAGATATTTACATTTCTGTCCGTCTTATAATGTGTCTGTGAATGCTGCTTATACGGAATGTGTCAGTGATATGTTTCATATATGCAGAGATTATAGTAATGTGTGTTCGAAACCTTCCACACATAAAACAAAACTAAAGGAGAATAAAATGGATACATTAAATCAAGGTAAAGAGGATAAGAATAAAGATATTATTGAAAATAATAATAAAAATAACAGCGGTAATAGAAATACTAAAAGTGCACAGTTTAAGGTTGCGTTTATTACACAGGCGGCCGTGATTGCGGCACTTTATGTTGTGCTTGTTATTATGTTTAACTATTGCAGCTTCGGACCTATACAGTTCAGAATAGCAGAGGCACTTACAATTCTGCCATATTTTACACCAGCAGTGATACCGGGACTGTTCGTAGGCTGTCTGTTATCTAACATCTTAGGCGGTGCGGCTATATGGGATATAATATTTGGAAGTATTGCTACACTTATTGGTGCAATAGGAACTTATGCGTTAAGAAAGAATAAGTGGCTTGCACCATTACCACCGATTATTGCGAATACACTTATAGTACCATTTGTATTAAGATTTGCTTATGGTTCAGAGGGCGTATTTGCTATGTTCTTTGTGACAATCGGAGCAAGCGAATTCATTGTGTGTGGTATTATTGGAATGTTGCTTTTATTCGCACTTAATCCGGTGAGAAATGTGATATTTAAGGGCGTGGAGTAAGATATAGACCGATATGGCAGAGTATAAATTATATAAATAGAAAATACAAAAATATAATATAAAAAGAAATATAAAAAGACTTTCGTTGGGAATGTAGTTGAAAGGTTGATGTAACCATTGGGGAGATTTCTAACGGAAGTCTTTTTGAATTTCAGCGTTTGCATAGACCGTCAAGATATGCTTTGAGTAATTTTTTATTTTGAACAGATAATTCTTTATAGGTGTTAAGTAATTCTTCTTCATCATCGGAAAGTAATTCATTTCTTAAAGGATTGCTTTCAAAAGAAAAGAATTCGGATAAGCTTATATTAAAACCGTGGCATATTTTTTCTAAAGTTACCATAGTAGGACAGGTTTGTCTGTTAAAAATGTTATTAAGGCTTGAATATGGAATATCAGATTGCTTAGCTAGTTTGTATAAAGACGAATGTTTAAATGTAAGCAATTGTTGTATCCTGTCAAGTACATCCTGTTCTATCATTATATCCTTCATATTATCTGGTGTAGCAACAAGAAGATGACACAGAAGCTGCGAAAGAAACTTCGGAGTTAGACGAACAATCACAATTAGCAGGAAATGATAATGATGTATCTAATGATATCTTACGAAGCATACAGATAAGATATCCTAAAACAAGTGGAAAAATTACTGCAAAGACACAGCAATGGATTGTTGTATATCCTGATGGAAGCGAATATCATTTCTTATTTGACGGTTATAACTATTGTAAAATGCCTTTGTGGAATGATTAGTGTACACAAATAAAAATGTATTAATAACAAGCGCATTTTATAATATACCCCTAGATTTTAAAGTGTTTCAAAATCTAGGGGTATATGTTATATGCCATTTAATGACATCGCTCTTTTAAATATATTCAAAATATTCCAATAACTTCTTATATTCATCCTGCGAGGCACGGCAGGTTTCTAGTAAATAACCCTTTTCATCCTTGTATTCATTTAAGCCTCGTCTATAATAATCTTTCATAGTATCATCAATAATAAAAGGGCAGATGTTATTTTTCAGACATTCTTTAAACATTATAAGTCTGCCAACACGTCCATTTCCGTCCTGAAATGGGTGTATTTTTTCAAATTTATAATGAAAATCAATTATATCCTCAAAGGTTATATTGCTGTTTTCCCTATAGTCTTTTAATAGACTCTTGATAGCGGCGGGGACTTTGGAAGGGTGTGTTGTTTCAATCATATCACCAATGACATTAGGGCGTTTCTTATAATCGCCAACTGCAAACCATTCTTTTTGACTATCCGTTGTTCCGCTTTTTAATAAGAGATGAATATGTTTTATAATATCTTCGGAAAGTTCTTTATCCGCAATTTTTAAAATATAATCAAAACATCTGAAATGATTAACAGTTTCTATGATGTCATCTACTTTTTCAACGCCATCAGTAATACCTATAGTCTTTGTTTCATAGATACTTCGTGTCTGTTCTTCTGTCAACCGGCTTCCTTCCATATGATTTGAATTATAAGCTATGCGTATCTGGGTCTGATGATATAGACCCCCTTTTAGTTTCATTTCCATTTCTTCACGAAGTCTGAAAAGAGTAGTATTTTTATCAATTTCTTTTTCATATGACAGAATAGCACCGGGCTGGCAGTCAAAAAAATCGCAAAGACTTTGAATTGTTGACATTGAAACATCTTCATTTTTGGAGAGTTTTGCCATAGTTGCTGAGGAAATTCCGATTTTATTTTTTAGCTTTTCTTTTGTGATTTCCTGTTCTTCCATTAGTAGAAATAATTTTTTGTATGAAATCATAGAATACCACCTTTCTGTACATACATAGTATATTATATATATTTAGATTTGTAAATATTTAATGTTTAGATATTGAAAGCAATATAATTTCACTAATTTGGTAGTTGCTGTAAAGGCATTTTGTGGGTATAATATATATAGATATAATTATTAGTATATGAAGGGATACGATATTAAAACTTTTGATAAGAAATTAAATAAATTATTGAAAACCAATTAATATAATGAAAAAGGACTGTCACCATAAATGACAGTCCTTTTTATGGTGGTGTATATTTATATACACGCCTGAAAATAAAACAACCCATCCTCAGTAAAGAAATCATATACACCGTTATATTTCTCAATCACAGATATTATGCTTCTAATACCGATACCGTGGCCGGCTTTATCCGATACAGGAGTATTATTTACAAATATAGGTTCAACAGCATAAGTATTGGTGATATTAATACATAATTTATTGTTTTTATCAAACACCTTTACTGTGATAATACGGTTTGAATTAACCTCGCCGTAGTCAGAAGCAGTGTCGGATATGCTGCTATATGAATTATTAATAGATGTCTTGGCTGTCTGTACAAGCTTGCAGGCATTTATGGCATTTTCAAGTGCATTTGCAAATAGACTGCAAAGGTCAGTTGGCTTGTAGTCAGCAAGGTTGGCGGCAGTAACTGACACTTGTGTGGTGATATTATATTTGTCAGCTTTGGCAATATAGGAAGATAATATAAGGTTGACAGCTTCATTAGCACAGTATCTTGTTATTTGGCTGTTGTTAAGACTGGTACATATCTCCCTGATATAATCCTGTGCCTGTGCGTAGCTGTTATCATTAAGACAGCTTTGTATAAAGTTCATATGGTGTCGAAGGTCGTGGCGGTATATAGCTGCCTGTTTCTGATAGTCCGATAACTGGGCAATCTCTTTTTCTGCCTGTGCAGCTGCAGCCAAGAGAATGATATTTTCACGCTCTGGTGTATTTTTCTTATTTAACAGAGCCAGTATAACTGTTGATAATATAAAATAGAGTATGACAATAAAGCTGTCCATAAATTCTATAACAACAGCTTCTCCGCGGTATAACAGGTCTGTGTATACAGTGAATGCGTACTCTAAAATATAATAAGTAAGAGGCAGGAGAAAGAACATTGATATAATGGTCTTTGATTCGTTCTTAAGCCTTATTATGTAAGGAGAAATGTATTTAATTACAATAAATATAAGTGGGATTGTAATAATAATAGTTACAATATCTGATATCATAGGAATATCTTTGAAAATGTAAGCGGCAGCAGTGCCGAACCATTTTCTTGGGGTACACATAAGATAAGCCGACAGAACTGCAATTGATGAAATGTATATATTCTTATGGCAGACAAATCTTATGACAAGAATTAAAGGTATATGTATAAGGAAAGGATAGCTTTTATAAAGCACATTCTGACCAAGTAGCAGATAGCATACAGCCTGAAATAACGCAAATGTGAGAGTTGTATATATAAACAGCTTATGGTTATCTTCCAAGCGTATATCAGCAAAATAAAATGATACAATAATGCCAAAGATAAGAACAAAGATATAATTAATAAGATTTAATAAAGTAGAAATATCCATATAGCCCCCTGTTATTCTTCCATCTGGAAAGTTAAATACTGCTTCTTGATTTCAACGACACGGCGTTGTGCCAATGGAACTGTTTTGTTATTGCTCAGATGAATTTCATTACTAATAATAGTACTTATGTAGTTCATATTTACAATATATGAACGGTGTGGAAGCGTAAATTCTTTGTGAATACTAAGTGTATCACATATTGAGGAGAATACGTCGGTTGATGTTATGTGTTCTCCATTTTTAAGATGAATAGTTACCTTGCGGTTTAATGCTTCCGCATAGACAATATCAGCTGTACGGATTTTGTGTATACCTGAATTGTTCTTAATAATTATGTTGTTTGTCTGTTCGATGTTAAAGAAGTCTATTAAATCATCAAGCGTAGTATACAGGCGTTCTTTGTTCACGGGCTTTAACAGATAATTAAATGCCTTGACTTCATAGCTGTCTACTGCAAATTCGGAAGATGAAGTTAAGAATATTATAGGTGCGGCTTTATCAAAGGTACGGATTTCCTTAGCAAGTGCAAGTCCGTTCATTACTGGCATAATAATGTCAAGAAAATATATGTCAAACTTCTCAAATCCGGCAGTAGAAGCAAGCTCGACACTGCTGTTATAATATTTCACTGTGAAGCTGATATTAGATGAGGCTTCATAATTATCTAAAAGTTCTCTTATTATACCTAATTCGTATTGGTCATCATCACATACGGCAATCTTCATAGTAATCTCCACTTCTAACAATTAATACTTACGTTATTATATATTTCTTTTTGATAAAATTCCATAGAAATTTACATTGTTCGCGTTGAAAAATGTTGGTTGATATGATAAATAGTGTTAATTAGCTGATTTATTTCAATTATTGTGTTATATAACTGAAAAAGGAGGTATACGGAATTCTGTATACCTCCTTTTTATGCTTAAAAGCATAAGTTTAAATGGATTAACTAAAACAATGTTTAATTATCTCTGAACTCTGGCACCAGCTCCACCAACGATACCTTCAACTTCCTTAAGAGAAGCCATTGTTGTATCACCAGGAGTTGTCATAGCTAATGCACCATGAGCAGCACCATAGTTAACAGCCTTTTCAGCGTCTTCAAATGTCATAAGACCATATACAAGACCTGAAGCGAATGAATCTCCGCCACCAACTCTATCCATGATTTCAAGTCCATCATACTGAGCAGCTTTGTAGATTTCACCATCAGCCCAGCAGATTGCTGACCAGTCATTAACTGTAGCTGTCTTAACCTGACGAAGAGTTGTAGCAACAGCCTTGAAGTTAGGGTATGTAGCAGCAGCTTCGTTAATCATCTTCTTGTAACCATCAAGGTTAAGAGTCTTAAGGTTCTCATCGTTACCTTCGATTTCGAAACCAAGGCAAGCTGTGAAGTCTTCTTCGTTACCAATCATAACGTCAACATACTTAGCAACTTCCTTATTAACTTCCTGAGCCTTAGCTAAACCGCCAATAGCTTCCCACATAGATGGTCTGTAGTTAAGATCGTAAGATACGATTGTACCGTACTTCTTAGCTGCCTTACAAGCTGCAATAACAGTTTCACAAGCCTGTTCAGAAAGAGCAGCATAGATACCACCTGTATGTAACCAACGAACACCTAAGCCACCATCGCTCTTGTTCTTGAAGATGTAATCAAAGTCGAAATCTTCTGGAGTAGCCTGAGAAATAGCTGTGTTAGCTCTATCTGAGCAACCCTTGGCACCACGGATACCGAATCCTCTTTCTGTGAAGTTGAGACCATTTCTGCAAAGACGACCGATACCATCTGTCTTCTTCCAGCAGATAAGGGATGTATCAACACCACCCTGTTCGATGAAGTCCTTCATAAGAAGACCTACTTCGTTATCAGCGAAAGATGTGATAACAGCAGTTCTCATACCGAAGCACTTGTGAAGACCACGGATAACGTTATATTCTCCGCCACCTTCCCATGCTCTAAAGCTTCTTGCTGTACGAATTCTTCCTTCACCTGGATCAAGACGAAGCATTACTTCACCTAAAGATACAGCATCAAATGTGCATTCTTCAGCTGGTCTTAAATTTAATTTCATTTTTTAGATACCTCCAAATAAATTTTTACATAATCATATTAACATATAATTTAGATTTAATCTATATATTTAAGTAAAGTTTTGTATAAAGCTGTCAATTTTCCACTGATTAAAAAGAATATTGGTAAGTTACATTATATATAAATTGAAATATAATGTATTATGTAAGATGTAATGCAATTTATAAAAAGTGAAATGTTAAAAAAATATACATAATTATTGAAAATAGAACTTTTTGCTTATTGAAAATATTGTGGAGATATTGTAAAATATTTCTAAAATAGTATACCAATGAATAATATTTATGAAATGAGGCATATATATGAGCAATATCAAGAAGTTAAGAAAACTCAAAATCCAATGGAAAATATTGCTTTCAGCAATGCTTGTTATATTCGTATTTGGCGGATATATGGTATTTGCTAAAGCTGATTCCAGTGTCACTGTATCAGTGACAACGACAGCAACAATTGTTAATCAGGGCACAGAGTCGAACAGCATCGTGGCAACTATGTCGGGAAGAGATGAGAATAATGTCAGTCAGGATTCACCGGATAATTATAAGCCGGCAGTAAGAAATCTTAAATGGACAGTATCCAACTCTGATATTATTAAATTTGTCGTAAGTGATAGTGCGGGAACTAAATATGCAGACACAGCAGAAGGCACTGCCAATCCTACAATATATGGTAATAGAGCAGGTAAGGCAACAATTACGGCTACATATTATACTAAGGCTTACGGACCAGACGGTAGCATTACTTATGAAGAAGAGCTTGGAAATGACTCTGTAGATATCATCGTTCCTTTAAAGATTAACAGCTTTAAGGCATACAGAAATGGTGTAGAGCTTACAAAAGAAGAAATGCTTTGTTATCAGGTAGGAGATATTATTGAGATAACATCTAATGCCAATGATAATAATAAAATATTTGTTGAAACAGACAATGATAAGACAGGAAGTCTTTCTAAAGATGGTATTGTAGAGAAAGTATCATCTTCAGGTGCTAAAGTAACACTTAAGATTGTCGGTGGTGGTAGAACTAATCTTAAAGTAAGAACAGCAGATGGTGATGGTATCAATTCTCTTACAGCAACATACCAGATAACATCAAAGGTTGAATACACTGATGGAGTTGCTAACTCAGAAGGACATTCTATTCAGAAGCTTTCTGATGGTACAAGATTTATTACATTATCAGATAAAGATTTTGAAGACTTTAAAGAAGAAGCAATTCCTTCTAATATTAAGTATCCAGCAACAGCAGGTGTTACATATGTATCATCAGATACAGACGTAATTACATATAAGGCTGGCAGCGTAAAAGGTGTTAACGCAGGTGTAGCCCAGGCAACAGCAGGTGTTGCAAGTATTGATGTACAGGGTAACATAGGCTGGGCGACCAAAGATGTAGTTAATGTTGTTGTACCATTTAAGAAGCTTGGCAATGATGTAAGCAATATGAATGTGGGTGACTCAATACAGCTTAAGACTTCTGCTAAATCAACAGAGGTTACCTGGTCAACATCTGATAACAGCGTACTTCAGGTTGATGCAACAACAGGTCTTGTTACAGCAATGGGAGCTGGTAAAGCTACTATATATGCAACAAGAGTTGAAGATGAACTTTCAACAAAGTACAAGCTTAATAATCAGCTTTCTTATGAGATTACAGTTATCGATGGATTTGGCTTAAGCCTTACATCAATGAGTGTTAATATAGGTGATACACAGAACCTTGTGGCACTTGTAACTAATAATCCTAGCAAGGATGATATTACATTTACAGTAGAGAATCAGCCAGATGCAGCAGGAGTTGTTCCAACTGAGACTTTAATTAATGTAGTTCAGTCAGAAGACGGGAGAACATTCAAGGTAACAGGTATTGCATCAGGTATAGCACATATTAAGGTGACACAGAATGTTAATGGCGTTATTAAGAAAGCAACCTGTGTTGTATATGTTACAACACCAGTGGGTGAGATTACTATTAATCCTTCATCACTTACAGTAGACAGAGGTTCATCTGATACTGTACAGCTTATATTTAACCCATCAGCACCAACTAATAATAAAGTATTATGGTCATCATCTAATACAGATGTTGCAACAGTAGAAGGTGACAGCTATACAGCTACAATTACTGGTGTATCTGGTGGTACAGCAACAATTACGGTCATAACAGAAGACGGACTTAAAGTAGCAACTTGTGATGTATATGTAAGAGAACCTGTAACAGGTCTTGTACTTAATGCAACAACAGTTGAATCATCGATGGCAGTTGGTCAGTATCAGCTCGTTGCAACTGTTCTTCCAGCAGGCGAAGGTGTTGACCGTGCTGTAACATGGACATCATCAGATCCATCAGTTGCAACAGTAGATGAGAATGGTCTTGTTAAGTATGTTAAGCCAGGATATTGTACAATCGTATGTAAGACAACAGACGGAGCATATATAGCTACTTGTAACTTTATCATAAGCATACCAGTAGAGCAGATTAAGCTTGATTATACTGATGAGATAATGTCAATAGGCAGTACATTAAGAATTACAGCAGAGGTTCTTCCGGTAACAGCTACTAATAGAACAGTAGTATGGGAATCTTCTAATACTAATGTGTGTATCGTAGATTCTAATGGTCTTGTAGAAGCAGTTGGAACAGGAAGTTGTACAATCCTTTGTAAGTCATTGGACGGTAACTACACAGCAATGTGTAATATATATGTTAAACAGCCTGTAACACAGGTTATACTTAATACAACAGATATAACTGTAAGACAGGGTCAGGTATTCTGGCTTAATGCTACTTGTCTTCCAGAGAATGCAGATAATAAGATTATCAGCTGGGAAAGCCGTGATGAGAGCGTGTGTACAGTTGAGAGCGATGGTAAGGTTACAGCAGTAGGTGCTGGTACAACATCTATTATTGCAACCAATGTTGATACAGGACTTACAGCATATTGTGTTGTAACGGTTACACAGCCGGTAACAGGAATTTCGCTTAACTCAGATTATCAGGAATTATGGGTTGGAGCTAAATATGCAATCATACCGGTAGTTGAACCTTATGATGCTGAGAATAAGAATGTTACATATTTATCAAGTGATCCATCAGTAGCAACAGTAGATGAAAATGGTGTTGTTACAGCATTAAAGGGTGGAAGTTGTATAATTGAAGTGACAACCGAAGTTAATAAGTTAACGGCGGCGTGTACGATTGTAGTAAAAGAGTATGTATCATCAATAACTCTTAGTGAAACTGATAAATTTATGAATGTTGGTTCAACAGGAACGCTTGTTGCTTCTGTTGGAACGGATACAGCTACTAATAAGAATATAGTATGGTCATCTTCTAATTATGATATATGTTATGTAGATGGCAATGGTAACTTATGTGCCAACTCAGTTGGTAATGCAGTTATTACAGCAACAGCGGCAGACGGAAGTGGTGTTAGTGCTTCTTGTATTGTAAAGGTTGTTGATCCTGTAATAGGAATTACAGTTGAACCAGATACAGTAAGGCTTCTTGTTGGTGATTCAGCTAAGGTTACAGCAGTCATAACACCAGACAGTGCAACTGTCAAAGATGTATCATGGACATCATCTAATGAAGCTATTGCAACAGTAGATGAGTCGGGAGAAATATTTGCCCTTAGTACTGGTAAATGTAAGATAACAGCTACATCACAAGATGGTAACGAAGTTAAGGGTGTATGCTGGGTATATGTAACACCAGTTGTTAACATATCATCATTAAGAATTAACTCTAAAGAAATATATATGCTTTCTGGACGAGCTAGACAGTTATCAGTAATTGTAAGACCTGTTAATAATACAGATTCTTATGAGTGGTATTCAACAGATACAGGAATTGTACAGGTAGACCAGAATGGTGTAATCACAACCGTTGGTCCTGGTACTGCAGATGTGTTTGTTATAAGCAATAACAGCAGTGTAGAAGCTTCATGTACGGTACATTCGCTTGCTATGAGTACATCACGAGTGAGATTGGAGCAGTACGATAGATTTAATCTAGATGTAATAGGTACAGAAGATGCTGTTACCTGGAGAAGTTCTAATCCAAGAGTATGTACGGTTTCATCATCAGGTGAAGTTATAGGTAGACGGGCAGGAACAGCTACAGTAACAGCTACAGTTCATAATAAGACACTTAGCTGTACAGTAACAGTTACTAACATCAGGTAATGCTGCTGGAAAATTTCAATTCTTGATATAAGCTTTAAAGATATTATAGAACTTAAAGATGGTTATGCCAGACATTCAAGTCTGGCATAACCATTCTTTATATAATATTTTGACTGTTATCAGAACATAATGGAACTGACTGTAATAATAAACGGCTTATAGAACAAAATAGACAATATAAAAAGAAACAGGCACTATAAGATTATTCTTATGGTGCCTGTTCTTTATTATTTAATATGAGGGGGAGATAGAAAGAATTAACTTTGCTATCTGATTATTAATATAACCTGTAATTGTGTGCAAAGTATGTCTTATTTATGAAAGAACGATAAAAAGAATTAACAAAATAAAAAAATAATATATATCAAATGGATAGCAGCTATAAAGTTCAAAAAGTTTAATTTGTTAATTTATTGATTATTGAGTATCAATATGTTAGAATTTATTCGTTAAAATATAAAGGCAGGGGAATAAGTATGAATAGCAATGACAAAGATGAGTTAGATGATGAGTTAATTAAATCAATGAAAAAGCTTGTTGAAGAAGAAACTAACGTTGCTAAAGCATTCATAGATACTCAGAATGAGTTATCAGATGAAGATGATGAGTTGGCTGATGAAACAATGGGTAAGACAAGAGTTATACCTAAGGTCACAGATGATATGCTTACTAAAGTAAGTGATGCTACAATTAATATCAGCGATTTGAATGCAGACAAAGAACTTCAATCCAATAAAGAACAGAATAATATAGATGATACCAGCAGAGTAAAAGAATACAATAAAGTCAGGGAGTCAGAACCGGTAACAGAATATAATATGGCAGAACAGCAGGATAAGAGCTCTGATGCACATATGAATAATGGTAATAATGAGAAAGATGACAGCGTGCAGGAAAAGGCTAAGAAGCCTATGGATGCTAAGAGGAAAAAGATGATTATAGCTGTTTCCTGTGTAGTAGCTGCTTTAGTAGTTATTATAGGTATAGTTGTCGGAGTTGTTCTTAATAATAAGAATAAGAATTCGTACCAATATAATTATGATAAAGGAATGAGTTCTTATCAGAACAAGGATTATGATAATGCTATTAAGTATCTTGCTAAAGCTTCCAAGTTATCTGAAGGCAAGAAAAATGTAGATTTAAAATATACATTGTATCAGTGTTATGCTGCAACAGATAATACAGATATGTCAATTGAAGTGTTAAAGGATATTTTATCATTTGATGAGAATAATGAGAAAGCTATAAAAGCATTAGCTTCAATATATAATACTAAGAAAGATGGAACAAGTCTTAATAAGCTTATTAAAGATTATAAGGATAAACAGGGTTACAAATATCTTACAGATTATGTTGTTGAAACTCCTAAGCCATCAGTTGAAGCTGGAAGCTATGATGACGTAATTAAGTTACAATTTACAGAGAACAGCAGTTCAACAATATATTACACAACAGATAAGACTGAGCCAGATAAGAAAAGTACGCATTACACAGGTACAGCAATAGAAATACAGAGTGGTACTACTATAATAAAGGCTATTGCTATTAATGATATAGGAGTGTGCAGTGAAGTAGTGGCTCTGGAGTATACAGTTGATTTTAAGAAGCCATCTGCACCAACAGTAAGTCCTGTATCTGGAACATATGAGGAAGGACAGACTGTGACAATAGATAATATTCCGGTTGGCAGTACAGCGTATTATACATTAGATGGTTCTACACCAACTAAGAATTCGGAGGAATATTCTGAACCATTTACAATTCCAACAGGTAATAATGTAATATCTGTTGTTATAATTGATTCGCATAACCAGTCAAGCAGTGTTGTTAAGCGTAACTATGTTGTCAACAAGGCTAAGACATATGTATATAATGAGGCACTTGAGATATTAAAAGGAAAGCTTATATCAAAGGGAGTGCTTAAGTCAGATGGAACTACAGCTGCTGATGGTTCTACAGTTACATTTGTATATCAGTCAAGGACAACTGTAGATGGAGTTGAGATGTTCGTTGTAAGATATGATGTGACATCTAAGACGGGTAAGACTTCTACAGCTGGTTATTATGGTGTCGCGACTAAGACAGGTGACTGCTATACAGTGACACAGAATGGCGGAGCATATAGTGCAGCCGCATATAATTAAGTTTTGATGTGTGATTAACACTTCAGATAATATATAACTGAAAGGGGTAATAAAATGTACAAGATTCTTAAGGCTGAAAAATTAGCAGAAAAGATTTTTCTTATGGATGTTGAAGCACCAAGAGTTGCTAAGCACTGTGAACCTGGCCAGTTCATAATTGTTAAAATGGATGAAAAAGGAGAGAGAATTCCTCTTACAATCTGTGATTATGACAGAGAAGCTGGAACAATAACAATTGTATTCCAGATAGTAGGAGCATCAACAGAAAAAATGTCTCACCTTAAAGCAGGCGATGCTTTTAGTGATTTCGTTGGTCCATTAGGATGCCCTTCAGAATTAATTCACGAGAATATTGAGGATTTAAAGAAGCAGAATATCGTATTTATAGCAGGTGGTGTAGGTACAGCACCAGTATATCCTCAGGTAAAATGGCTTCATGAGCATGGTGTAGATGTTGATGTTATCGTTGGAGCTAAGAACAAAGACCTTATCTTATTAGAAGAAGAGATGAAGGCAGTGGCAGGTAATCTTTATATAACAACTGATGATGGCAGCTATGTAAGAAAAGGTATGGGTACAGATGTACTTAAAGATCTTTATGCACAGGGTAAGAAGTATGACAAATGTATAGCAATTGGACCATTGATTATGATGAAATTCGTCTGTCTTTTAACTAAGGAATTAGGTATACCTACAGTTGTAAGTATGAACCCTATTATGGTTGATGGTACAGGTATGTGTGGTGCATGCAGACTTCAGGTTGGTGATGAGATTAAGTTCGCTTGTGTAGACGGACCGGAGTTCGATGGACATTTAGTAGACTTTGACCAGGCTATGAAACGTCAGCAGACATATAAGACAGAAGAGGGCAGAGCTATGCTTGCAGCCCTTGAAGGAGATACGCATCACGGTGGATGTGGACAGTGTAATTAATCAACAGAAAAGAGGTATATATAATGGATGTTATGAAGAAAGTTCCAGTAAGGGAACAGGCTCCAGATGTAAGGAATAAGAACTTTGATGAGGTATGCCTTGGATATAATGCAGAAGAGGCACAGGAAGAAGCAACACGTTGCCTTAATTGTAAGAATGCTAAATGTGTACAGGGATGTCCAGTATCAATCAATATTCCGGAATTCATACATAATGTAAAAGAAGGTAATTTTGAAGAAGCTTACAAGGTTATTGGAAAGTCATCTGCATTACCTGCTGTATGTGGCCGTGTATGTCCACAGGAAACACAGTGTGAAGGTCAGTGTATAAGAGGAATTAAGGGCGAAGCTATATCAATTGGTAAGCTTGAAAGATTCGTAGCTGACTGGGCTAGAGAGAACAATGTATCACCAGAGATGCCAACAGAGAAGAAGGGTAAGAAAGTGGCTGTTATCGGTTCAGGTCCTTCAGGACTTACTTGTGCCGGTGACCTTGCTAAGATGGGATATGATGTTACAATATTTGAAGCACTTCACGAAGCTGGTGGAGTATTAGTATATGGCATTCCAGAATTCCGTCTTCCAAAGAAGACAGTTGTTGCATCAGAGATTGAAAATGTTAAGAAGCTTGGCGTTAAGATTGAAACTAACGTAGTAATCGGTAAGTCAATGACAATTGACCAGCTTATTAATGAAGAAGGTTTTGATGCTGTATTTATCGGCTCAGGTGCTGGTCTTCCAAGATTTATGGGTATCCCAGGAGAAAATGCTAATGAAGTATTCTCAGCTAATGAATACCTTACAAGAAGCAATCTTATGAAAGCTTTCAGAGAGGATTATGATACACCAATAGCAAGATTTAAGAAGGTTGCTGTCGTTGGTGGTGGTAACGTTGCTATGGATGCCGCAAGAACAGCATTAAGACTTGGTGCTGAGGTACATATTGTATACAGAAGAAGTGAGGAAGAACTTCCTGCAAGAGCAGAAGAAGTACATCACGCTAAAGAAGAGGGGATTATATTTGACCTTCTTACTAACCCAACAGAAGTCCTTACAGATGATAAGGGTAATGTTACAGGTATTAAGTGTGTTAAGATGGAACTTGGCGAGCCAGATGCTTCTGGAAGAAGAAAGCCTGTTGAAGTCCCTGATTCAGAATTCGTAATGGACCTTGATGCAGTTATTATGTCACTTGGTACATCACCTAACCCACTTATCTCATCTACAACTAAGGGTCTTGAGATTAATAAGAGAAAATGTATTGTAGCAGAAGAAGCTAATGGACAGACATCTAAGGAAGGCGTATACGCTGGTGGTGATGCTGTTACAGGTGCTGCAACAGTTATTCTTGCTATGGGAGCTGGTAAAGCTGCTGCTAAGGGTATTGATGAGTACCTTTCAAAGTAAGTAATTATATTTACAATAATAGTAAAAAGCTGTTGATTTATTATCAGTGTTTAGATAATAAACCAACAGCTTTTGCTTATCTTATGTTATAGCCTGATTATAGCTGGGTAATATTTAGCATTGACAGGCTGCGTGATTTTATAGCAGACTGTATGGTTCTATGGAAGCCAGTGTTTTTATAAAGCTGATTGTATGCTTTTTATAGAAGCCTGTATATTCTTTTTGTTTTTGTAAAGTTGATTTACATATTGAAAATGCTGTCAATGTATTTATCAGAGATAGTGTCACATAACCCTTCAGACGTGTCAGGGAACTGTTTCATAATAGCATTTTTGATGTAATCACTTCTGTTGAAATATTTCATTTCTTCTGCAATATCATTGTTGTAAGAACCTTCAATGTCTTCTTTGGTTACATTGTCATTAAGCCAGTTGATAATAGTGTACGTTGCTTCATTTTCGATAGAGGCGTTTGACTTGATTTTCTTGGAATACTTTAAAGACCAGAAACCTATTGCGATAAATCCAACAAATAAAAGACCAAGAACAACATTTACAAGTATGAAATTAGAACTACCTTTTGTTACAAACTTTAATATTCCGATGTCATTAAGAATAAGAATTATAATTCCAGCAGCACCGCATACAAAAAAAGTTATTGCAGACGACAAGTTATCTTTATATTTGTCATCTGTTGACTCATACAGATTGCCAGAGTGCTGTAAAAGCTCAATGCCTTCTTCTTCCTCGATAATATTTTTGGCTTCTTTTTCAGAAATGCCAGATTGCTTAGCTTCGTCAATGATGTGTTCATTAACTGTATTGTCTGACTGTGAATTTAAGCTGCTCACAATAATCTCCTTTCTGTGTATATAAATAATATGTAATATGTAGCATTAAAATGCTTCGCGTAAATTAAACTATATATAAGCAGTAAAATGTGGTACTATTACCAGATGTAAGCAGAATGAAAATGCTGTCTGCTTATTAAAATATATACGCTTAATTACTATTGGGTTAATTATAAAGTATAAATGTGAAAAATTAAAGAACATGGACAGAAAATTTAAAAGATTGATAATTAAAAAGGAGGTTATAGAAGATGAGCAAGACTCTTATTGTTACAGGTGGAAGTATTAATGTTGCGTGGGCGAAAGAATGGCTTGATAATCAGACATTTGATTATTGCATAGCGGCTGACAGCGGTCTTGAGTATGCTGATAAGCTTGGATTGAAGGTGGATTTTCTGCTTGGAGATTACGATTCAGTAGATAAAGATGTGCTTGACAGATATAAGAGTAATACTGAATTTGAGATATATCCTAAAGAAAAAGATTATACCGACACACACCTTGCGATTATGACAGCACTTAAAAAGGGTGCAACAGACATATATATACTTGGTGCGACAGGAACAAGAATGGATCACACAATTACCAATATAGGAAATATGAAGGTGGCGGCTGATTGTGGAAAGGACTGCCATATAGTTGATGAGCACAATTATATATATCTTTTAAGTGAGGCTGATGGAATACATATAATTCGTAAAGACAGCCAGTATGGAAGATATGTGTCAATTATTCCTATGTCAGAAAATGTCAGTTTAAGCCTTGAGGGATTTAAATATACGCTTGATAATTATGAATTAAAGCAGGGATTAAGTATATGCCAGAGCAACGAAGTAGAAGATGAACAGGGAATAATTAAGGTTCATAAAGGACTTATTATAGTTCTTGAAACAAAAGATTAATAACATATATGTCCTATGTGCAAAATTAATGAAAAATGCGTATAAAATTAACAAAATAACGTGGAAAGCAACAACAAATCTCTTGTAATTTAACTTACATTGTTATAAAATAAACAATAGTTGTTTGCATTAAGCAATATATAACAAAGAGGAGGTCTCGGTGATGAGTAATACTACACAGGCTTTATCAAGAATCGAAGCAATTCTTGATGATAGCAGTTTTGTTGAAATCGGAGCGGCTGTTACAGCAAGAGCAACAGATTTTAACATGCAGGAAAAAAAGGCTCCATCTGATGGTGTAATCACAGGATATGGAGTTATTAATGGAAATCTTGTGTATGTGTATAGCCAGGATGCTGCTGTGTTAGGCGGAACAATTGGTGAGATGCATGCCAAGAAGATTGCTAATCTTTATGAGAAGGCAATGAAAATGGGAGCTCCTGTGATTGGTCTGATTGACTGCGCAGGTTTAAGACTTCAGGAAGCAACAGACGCCCTTGACGGCTTTGGACAGATTTATAAGAATATGTCATTAGCTTCTGGAATTGTTCCACAGATTACAGCCGTATATGGTGAATGTGGTGGAGGTCTTGCTGTTCTTGCAGAACTTTCAGATTTCGTATTTGTGGAAGAAAAGAAGGCTAAGTTATTTGTTAACAGTCCTAATGCATTAGATGGCAACTATGAATCTAAGCTTGATACATCAAGTGCAGAATTTATGGCTAAAGCAGGTGTTGCAGATTTCATTGGTGATGAAGAAACAATCGCTAATGGAGTAAGACAGCTTGTATCAATGCTTCCATCTAATAATGAGGAAGGTGCTGTATACACAGATAATCAGGACGACCTTAACAGAGTATGCGCTGATATGTCAGCAGAGATAGCTGATGCTGCACTTGCTCTTACAGATATTTCAGATGATGGATTATTTGTAGAAGTTAAGGCTGAATATGCTAAGGAAATGGTAACTGGCTTCATTCAGCTTGATGGAGTTACAGTTGGTGCTGTTGCTAACAGAACAGCAATATATGATGAGAATGGCGAAAAGGCAGAAGAGTTTGCAGCTGTATTAACTACAGATGGAGCTTATAAGGCAGCCGAATTCGTAACATTCTGTAACGCATTTGAAATACCAGTGCTTTCACTTACTAATGTTAAGGGCTTTGAAGCTAATGTAAGAGCTGAGAAGACAATTGCCAAGGCAGCTGCTAAGTTAGTATATGCATTTTCTAACGCAGATGTGCCAAAGGTTAATGTAATTACAGGTGAAGCTTATGGAAGCGCATATGTAGCTATGAATTCTAAGTCAGTAGGTGCAGATATGGTATATGCCTGGTCACAGGCAAGCATCGGTATGATGGATGCTTCTTTAGCTGCTAAGATTATGTATGCTGATGAAATCGCAGCAGCAGATGATGTTACAGCTAAGATTAATGAAAAGGCTTCTGAATATGCAGCATTACAGTCAAGCGTTGAGCAGGCAGCTGCAAGAGGTTATGTTGATACAATTATTAACCCAGAAGATACAAGAAAGTACATTATTGCAGCATTTGAAATGTTGTTTGATAAAAGAGAGGTTCGTGCAGATAAGAAGCATGGCACAGTATAATTGAAGAGGTGATAATATGAAGAAAATTAAGTTTAAAAAGTTCTTAGTGTTATTCTCATTACTTATCTGTGTATTCTGTATGACAGCCTGCAGTTCATCTAATGGCACTATATCAACAGCAAGTGCCAAGACAGAATTAAAACAGCAGCAGCTTGATGCCAGTGAGGCTTATCTTGTAGACTGGGTTAAAGATATGATTACATATCTTGATAAGAATGATTCTGCTAAGATAACAGCGGATGCAGAGGCAGCTCAATCACTTACAATGGTAAATAATAAGTTATACATTGTTGACCAGAGTGGAATTAGTGTTAAGACAATAGCTTTTTATAATAGCTGGAATAGCACAAGAGATGAGTTAGGTGCTTTAAAGAGTATCAATGAAATTAATGTAGAACTCAATAGCAAGACAGGTGAGTTATGTACTATTACAGTTGATACTTCATATGAGAAAAATGATAAATGTACATTTGAATTCGTAATTAATGATGACTATACACTTGAAAATGGTGCTATCAATCCATCATATACTACAGGACAGAAGATGTATAAAGCGGTAATGAATACTCTTATCGGTATGGGAACAGTATTCGTTGTACTTATATTTATTTCATTCATTATTTCATTATTTAAGTACATCAATAAGTTTGAGAATAGAAATAAGGCTAAGAATGAAGCATCTAATGGTGCCCAGGGCGTTGATAATGCTATTGCTCAGATAGTTTCAAGCGAAGAGCAGGATGAAGAAGTTGATGATCTTGAACTTATAGCAGTTATAACAGCAGCTATTGCTGCATCAGAGAATACATCTACAGACGGACTTGTAGTTCGTTCAATTAGAAAGGTTAATAGCAGGAGGAAATAAATTATGAAGAATTATACAATAACAGTTAATGGAAATGTATATGATGTTACTGTAGAAGAAGGAACAGGAAGCACAGCAGGTGCAGCTAAGGCAGCAGCACCAAAAGCAGCAGCTCCTCAGGCAGCGCCAAAGGCTGCAGCACCAGCAGGCGCACAGGGTGCAGTAAAGGTTAATGCACCAATGCCTGGTAAGATTCTTAAGGTTAACGTTAATGCGGGCGCAGCAGTTAAGAAGGGTGATGTATTACTCGTTCTTGAAGCTATGAAGATGGAAAATGAAATCTGTGCACCACAGGATGGTACAGTTGCTACAGTTGAGTGTGCAGCTGGTGATTCAGTAGAGTCAGGTAAAGTATTAGTTTCTATGAACTAATTGATATATCAATTAGTTGTGTAGAGATAATATACGGAGGTAAAAAATGGAATATATTTTATCAACATTGGGAAACCTCGTTCACCAGACAGCATTCTTTAACCTCACTTGGGGTAATTATCTGATGATTCTGGTTGCGCTGTTTTTCATGTATTTGGCAATCAAAAAAGAATATGAACCTCTGCTTTTAGTACCTATTTCATTTGGTATGTTACTTGTTAATCTTTTCCCGGATATTATGTTATCTATTGAAGATTCAAGCAATGGCGTAGGTGGTTTGTTACATTATTTTTATTTATTAGATGAATGGAGTATTCTGCCATCACTTATCTTCCTTGGTGTTGGTGCGATGACAGACTTTGGTCCACTTATCGCTAATCCTAAGAGTTTCCTTTTAGGTGCAGCAGCACAGTTTGGTATATTCGCTGCTTACATTATGGCTATATTTATGGGATTCCCAGATAAGGCAGCAGCAGCTATATCTATTATTGGTGGTGCTGATGGTCCTACATCAATATTCCTTGCTGGTAAATTAGGACAGACGAATTACCTTGGACCAATAGCGGTTGCAGCATATTCATATATGTCACTTGTACCAATTATTCAGCCACCTATTATGAAGTTATTAACAACTGAAAAAGAAAGAAAGATTAAGATGGAACAGTTAAGACCTGTATCTAAGCTTGAGAAAATTCTTTTCCCTATTATCGTTACAATCGTTGTAGTATTAATTCTTCCTACAACAGCACCACTTGTTGGTATGCTTATGCTTGGTAACCTTTTTAGAGAGTCAGGAGTTGTTAAGCAACTTACAGAAACAGCATCCAATGCACTTATGTATATAGTTGTTATTATTCTTGGTACATCAGTTGGTGCTACAACAAGTGCAGAAGCCTTCCTCAATCTTGATACATTAAAGATTGTTGCATTAGGTCTTATTGCATTCGGCTTTGGTACAGCGGCAGGTGTAATATTTGGTAAGATTATGTGTAAGGCTACACACGGTAAGGTTAATCCACTTATTGGTTCAGCAGGTGTATCTGCGGTTCCTATGGCAGCCAGAGTTTCACAGAAGGTTGGTTCAGAAGCAGATCCTTCTAACTTCCTTTTGATGCACGCTATGGGACCTAACGTAGCCGGTGTTATTGGTACAGCGGTTGCAGCTGGTACATTTATGGCGATGTTTGGTGTTATGTAAAACAGACTAAGAGGCTCTAAGCTCGCACAATACGCGAGCTAAGACCCTCTAAGTCTGTATAGAAGTTGCTTACGCAACTTCGTTGTGGACAGAGGAATGGTCTATATATATCATAAGACCTTCTAAGTCTGAATAGAAGTTACTTACGCAGCTTAATTAGAGTTTATTTACTTTATATATAGGAATATATAGGAGGAGTTTAAGATGGCAGATCAGGTTAAGAAACCATTAAAGATAACTGAGACTGTATTAAGAGATGCTCATCAGTCACTTATTGCTACAAGAATGACTACAGAGCAGATGCTTCCAATCATAGACAAGATGGATAAGGTTGGATATCATTCAGTTGAGTGCTGGGGCGGTGCTACATTTGATGCATCACTTCGTTTCCTTAAGGAAGACCCTTGGGAAAGACTTCGTAAGTTAAGAGATGGTTTTAAGAATACAAAGTTACAGATGTTATTCAGAGGACAGAATATCCTCGGATACAATCATTATGCAGATGACGTTGTAGAATATTTTGTACAGAAGTCTATCGCTAATGGTATTGATATAATCAGAATATTTGACTGTTTCAATGATTTAAGAAATCTTAAGTCATCAGTTGAGGCAGTTAAGCTTGTTAAGAAAGAAAATCCTAATGCTCACGCACAGATAGCACTTTGCTATACACTTGGTGATGCATATACTCTTGATTACTGGAAAGAAACAGCTAAGAGAATTGAGGATATGGGTGCAGATTCTATCTGTATCAAAGATATGGCAGGTTTACTTGTTCCTGCTAAGGCTACAGAACTTGTACAGGCATTAAAGGATGGTTCTTCACTTCCTATCCAGATGCATACACATTATACATCAGGTGTTGCTTCAATGACATATATGAAAGCTGTTGAAGCAGGTGCAGATATCATCGATACAGCTATGTCACCATTTTCAATGGGAACATCACAGCCGGCTACAGAAGTTATGGTAGAGGCATTTAAGGGTACAGAGTACGATACAGGTCTTGACCAGAACCTTCTTGCAGAGATAGCTGCTTACTTCCAGCCAATGAGAGAAGAAGCATTAAAGTCAGGTCTTATGAATACTAAGGTTCTTGGTGTTAATATTAAGACATTATTATATCAGGTACCTGGTGGTATGCTTTCTAATCTTGTATCACAGCTTAAGGAAGCGGGTGCAGAAGATAAGTATCAGGCAGTTCTTGAGGAAATTCCTAAGGTTCGTAAGGACTTTGGTGAACCACCTCTTGTTACACCATCATCACAGATTGTTGGTACACAGGCTGTTCTTAATGTATTACAGGGCGAGCGTTATAAGATGATTACTAAGGAATCTAAGAAGGTTCTTATGGGTGAATTCGGACAGACAATTAAGCCATTCAACCCAGAAGTACAGAAGAAGGCTATAGGTGATGCTACACCTATTACCTGTCGTCCAGCAGATCTTATCGAGCCACAGCTTGAGAAGTTCAAGAATGATCCAGTCGTACAGCAGTACAAGCAGCAGGATGAAGATGTGCTTTCATACGCATTATTCCCAGCAGTTGCTACTGAGTTCTTCAAGTATAGAGAAGCACAGCAGAAGAAGGTTGACCCTGCTAAGGCTGATACAGAGAATAAGGCATATCCAGTTTAATAGCTAGCCGTATGATTTGTTTTTTTCGTAGAACTCGCAACAACTGGTGGTTTTAAGTGAAAAAATGGGCGTGGGACGTTAGTCCCACGCCCATTTTTGT
>ERZ779978.240-NODE-240-length-27216-cov-6.37874_pt1 | contig 27216 bp, 16 predicted proteins | sample MGYA00511938_ERZ779978 | MGnify/ENA primary metagenome ERZ779978 (study PRJEB29588, sample SAMEA2153557) | human gut metagenome | biome: human gut; feature: human-associated habitat; material: faeces | place: Denmark | collected 2008/2010 ...
CACTGGTATATCCTTTTTAGCACCTACATCGTAGTGATCACCAAAATACATGAATTTCAAAGGTTTCAATGTAACCGCCAATGCTTCTGCATACATATCCATATCTGCTTCAAGATCTGCATTTGGATCATTAAGTAAATCAAATGCTTTTGCTACTTGTGGTGTCCATCCATCTACTCTACGTACTAGTTCTTTGTAAAACTCTGGAGATATTAGTACTGTGGCATCAGTTTGGTTTACTTTACCTTTTGGATTAAGATAACCATTAAATTTATTTCTTACTATAAGATTAGCTGCATCTTCTACATCCTGAGGTAAAGCTTCAGAACTATCGTAAGTTCTAATTGCCTCATCTAATGTCATATTGTGCATTTCCTGAAGCAAGCGTATAGCCGCAGATCTTTTAGCATACTCTGCAATTTGATCAGCTTGTCTACTTACGATAACATTATCTGATAGTGTACCTACGTTCACTTCAGTGAGGTCTGCCATTGGGTTTCCTTCTTCGTAGTCTATTCTTGGAGTAACACCGGTGGATAATACTTCACGTAGACGTTTAATTTTATCTACAGGATTCTTATAATAAGCCGGATCTTTTATAAAAAGTTTCTCAAATTCAATTACTGAAGAAATGGTATTAGCAAAATAATTACCAATCATTTCAGCAGCACCAAGATTTTCGCTATAATTAGAAACTGTTGCAGATTTTTTATAATGTGATGATGCTTCTTCTAATGCCTTCTGTGGTAATGCTAAACTCGTTACACTAGCTATTTTATTACCATCCCATTTAATTATACCTAATTCTTGTGCATAATTTAACTCATCTTTAAATGCATCCCATAGATAGTTATTCATCAGATTTGCTTTCTCAGCATTACTGAACTTATTCCAATTATTTCTTATTTGAGAAATAATAGAAGTTCCATATTCATTACCACCAAGATCTTCTGCTAGGTCTAATGCTTCGTTAAAGTTTGAAAAATCTTTTTCAAATTCAATACCATTTAATGTAGGTCTTTCTTTCAATTTAAAGAATCCGTTGAAATATCTGAATCTATAACCGTTTCTGTTTCCAGTGTCATAGTTCTTTATTTTTTGTTCTTCAGTCAAATTCTTCTCATTCTTGTAATTAAATTCAATGGTATCTAATTCAGTTTCAAAGTAATTGATAAATCTTTTAAGAATTTGAGCATCGAACTTTATTTCACCATTGCTTACATCAAATGGATTTTTGAAGTTATTTATTGCAGTACCATACAACGTATTATATGTTTGAGAATCACCCATAGTAGGTAAGATGATTCTACCTGCTCTGGTAAATGTCATTTTAGCAATATAGTCTTCAAGAGGGGATATTTCTGTGTACTTACGTCCTTTATCTGCACTACCTTGTTCTTTAAAATAAACGAGAGTTTCAAATCCTATTTTACCTTTAGCATCTGCATTATTATATAAATTTGTTAACAATACAGAACCCTTGAAGTAATTAGGATTGGTATTATTACCAGTATTGTATAATACTTTGGTAAGTGCTTCTACTGTTGCTGGGTCATTATCTAATCTTTGAACCATATCAGACAAATAATTGTGTTCTGATATAGGATACAACAATTTACCATCAGTAGATAATACTGATAATTCATCAGAAGAAGGGTGTAACATAGCATATGTCTCAGCAAGTCTTCCTAAGAATTTAGAGTCAGCATAATATTTTGTAATACTTCTATTATATTGACCAGGAATTACACCACTTTCTTGAATTTTTGCCAAGTCCTTTACTTTGGAATTAAAGAAGAAGTATATACTCTTATTGGATCTATCTGATAACATTGAAACTAATGCTTCAGTAGGATCTGAATTGTAATATTCCTTAGTAAGGAAAGAATTTAGTGACTCTAAATCAATTCCTACTCCAACTTTATTGAGTAAATCAACTATCTTATTCTTAATAGTAATTAGCTTTTCTGGTACATATTCTTTGTAAGTTTGACCATTTACTAATTTTTTGTTAGGTGTAGTTTTATATTTCTCTACAACCTTTATTATTTTATTAAACTCATTGTTGATTTCTCTAGCTATGAATTCTTCAGATTCACTAACTTTTGCTTTGAATAAGTTATCAGAAGTGTCTAATACGCTTCCATTTGTTATTAAACTATAGTTCCAACCTTCTAATATGTTTTTAGATACCTTATTTGCATTTTCATCTTTAACATATAAGTTAGTTTGTTCATTACCATTCTCATCTTCAACTTTTTCTGATAAAATACCAACTAACTTATGTCTAGCTTTACGGAATGTATTTCTAAACTGAGTTTGTAAATTCTCTCTTGCTATTTTTTGAACTTCGTCCTCTTGAATACCTTTCTTTTGTACATATTCATTTGTAATCTTGTATAACTCATTATACAAAGTTTTAAATAATGGTGTTACTTTAGCAAGTTTTGCACTCTTGTCCATCATTCCTTTGAATGTATTTTCAGAGTGAATTTCATTAATAATTGTATTCCAAGATTTATCAAAGTCAACCATTAGAGGTAAGCCTGTAACAGGACTCTTTATTGCAGCAACACCTTGTACTTGAGTCACAGTGCCATCAGGATTTGTTTTTTGTTTCATGACAAATTCTGTTCTAGGCATTGTTGCAATGAAAATCTTTATAGATGCAAGAGCATTATCTTTAACTGAAACAGCCAATTGTTCTTGAATGTAGTTAGCCATCTGATCACCTACATCATTACCAACTGCTTTCTCATCAATCTCTGCATCAATATTTTCCTGCTTATCCACTGCTCTTATTTGATACTCATTTAATTTATTTATAATTTCTGGTTCAAATACAGTATCAAATGTATTGTATATTTCATTTCTAACTTCCCCTTGCTCCTTAGTAATAGTTCCTTTTTCAACTAACTTTGCTGTTATTTCTGGTTTTAATGCAGCTTTCAACACTCCGTAATTAAGATTCTGTAAATCATCACGCAATCTTACATTATTTAATGTAAATAAAGCACCTACAAGTGAATTTACAGTTTCTTTAAATTGTGTGTTATTAATGTTTTTAAATTTATGACCTCTTACCTTAAATGGGGCACCTGCACCTTTATATGCAGCAAGAAATTCATTTACAGCAGCTGAATTTTGTTTAGATCTATTATAATAACCAGAAGCGATTCTATTAAAAATATTATCAATGCTGGTATCAGTTCTCCAAACCCATTTACTTATGAAATTCTTAATAGCTTTCCAAGCTCTTTTAAGAAGATTTAATTCAGGATCTACTTTATTCAGCATATACTGCCTAAAGTCTTCTGCTAAAGCTTCCTCTACTTGTTTATCACTTCCAACAAAACCAGTTCTATTTCTATAGAATTCATAAATTTTCTTTCTTTCCTTTGGAGAAATAGTTAATAACGATACTCTATGGAATGCTTCATGATACAATGTACCACGTTCTGCACCTTTCCACAGTATGGTAGAATCTTTTCTGACAAGACCCATAGCATATTCATTACCACCAAGTGCAATAGCATCTTCAACAATATGCAAAGAGTCTTCTGGTAATCCTAATTTATTTCTAAACCATTGAATTTCTTCTGGAGTTACTACTTCTGATATGTTACCTGTAACTTTACGAGTAGGTATATCAAAGTCTTCATCAATACCTAAGCTCAAAGGATCTATTTCTCCATCATTAATTATTTTCTTTACATATGATTCTTCTTTCGAAGATGGTTCCGTATTTGTAGAATTACTTAATTTTATGTCTGGATGATTTAGCAAAAATTCTACAAAGGAACTGTGTGTTTTTTCTTCATTTATCCAATATTCATTTATATCCGATACATTGAAATTCTCAAGATACCATTTTGCTACTTCTCTAGAATTTCGATCTGTAATATCTTTTACTTTATCTTTTTTGAATTTTTCAGAGACCAGATATTCTTGTAGTTTTTTGGGCACTATTTCATTAACTATTCGCTTTCTTTGATCAGGATTTAAAGGTACATCATAAAATGCTTGATGTTCTTCATTCCAAGAAGAAGCATTCCAACGTTTTCCATCGTATTTGAGTATACCTTCATTTCCATTTAATTCAAATACTATTCTAGGAGCAATATCATCTGCTCCAAAGATTACTTGTTTTACAACATTAGGAAAATTTTTGAAGGTTCTAGTAGATAATTCATAAATTTCACTTCTCTGTGCTTGAGTTAAATAATAATCATCACCTTGATCAAAAAGCTCAGTTACCGGAATATACCCAGAATAATTTAAATTTGTGATTTTATTTTTAACGGCTTCTTTTACTTCAGGATTATTGATCTTTCTTGGTATCTTTTGAACATCTTCAGCATATGCGAAAGAATCTTTAAATAGTTGATCATCTAAGTCACTTCTTATTATACCAGCTTTTTCTAATACTCCCATAGTATAAACTGGGGTAGAAGAAATGAAATCATCCTTAGTAAGGGATATACCTGGAATGATATCAAGCAAATCAACAGAATTATTGTTAAAATAATCATATACAGAAGGTAATGCTTCTTTTATTGGGCTGAAAAAATTCTTTCTAGCTACACGCCAATGGAATCCCATTAATGCTTCAGCTATGTCTTTTTTATCCTGAGTAGATAAATTGCCTATATTGAATGTTTTTTCACCAACTATTAGATTGGATTTATCATCAATATACAATTGCTTTTCTTTTAACCAATCAAATGTTTTATCTGCAGTGGTTACTTTGGTAGCATCTCCAAATCTAACCATAAAGTCAATTAATTCTCCAGCAATAACTCCTGTATCTCTATATTCAGAGTTAGTATTAGTGCCATAATTGATTAACAAGTCAGCTAAAAACTCAGCTTGTTTCCTGTCAAATCTTTGAAGAGTTAATTGTAATGGCAACATTTGATTTGATAAAGTACTAGATTTTGGTGGATAAATAAACAATTGTCCACTACCACCTTTACCTGGCAACATTTCACCATTGGCTCCTATTATATCAGAATCTTTTACAATACCATCACTTATACCAAATGTTACATTTTCTGGAGTAATATCAGTAATTTCTGTTGGTATCTGTAAGCCTTTTACTTCGTGTATTGGTCTGAATACAGCTCTACCATCTTTTCTAACAACATTAGGTATTCCTTTAGTTCTAACTATTGTGCTAGGTACTACAGCTTCATCATTTGTTGCAGACTCTATTGTAGAAATTACTGCACTTCTAAATCTACGTAAATCTGCTATAGATAAATCATTAGCATTATTAATAAGATTAATATCCTCTTCTGTAAGCCTTTCTTTAGGTATGCTAGATAATTTTGCTGCTAAGAAAGTTCTAGCTCCAGAAGGAGTTTTCAAAGCCATTGCATAATCGCCAGTGCCATGATGAATTAACATTATTATAGATGCAGAATCATATGTACTAGGATCATTTTCTTTATATGGTTTATGCCCCTTTTCTGTATAATCTTTATTTATAACAAACTCACAGAAACTATCATTAAAAAAGTTTGGATCTTTTATTCTCTCTGCTAATTCCTTGCCTGGCTTGGTACCAGGATAAATAGGCGTTGTAGCATCAGGATTAAAGAACAGTGTATGAGATACCTTATCTTGTACTAATTCTTCCATTTCTAAAGATTCATCCAAATCTCTAGTCTCAGAGTCCATATCTGTTCTCCTATTCATTGTGGATTCTGTAGCAATCTTCTTACGGGCCCATTTTACTTGAGATTCTTCAGTTACTTCAGGATTAGAATTGTTATATGTTTCAGATACTTTCTTATCTTCCTCATCAGAAACAGCTTCAGAGTTTGCAAAATCTATTAAAGCTTTTTCATCAGCTCGTTCAAATTCTATTTCATCTTCTTCATCTTCTTGAGTTTCAACAACTGGTTGAGGTTTAGATTTAGGTTTGCTTTCAGTATCTTCTGTTTCCGGTTCTTTTTTTTCTCTTACTTTGGCTAAAGTTTCTTCAAATTCTTTGCTTAACTCTTCCAAACCTTTATTGGGAAACTCCTCATCTTTCTTTATCTCTACCTCTGCTACTGGTATCTTAGTATCAATGTCAGGAGTAGCCCTATCATCCATTATAGGAGTCTTTGGAGATTCAACCTTTTCTTGTTCTACTTTAGAAGCTACTTGATTATCTACTTGAGTTTCGTTGTTAGTAATAGGTTGTTGATTATCACTTTGATTAACTGCTTCTCTAGACATTTCTTTTGCAGCTTCTGTTTCAACAACATCTTTTGCATTTTCTTCTACTATCTTTGATGACTCATCTGAATTGTTTATATACTTATCAATTCTTTCTTTTATTTTTTTGCCTATTTGTTTTTTTGATTCATCAGAAGCATTGTTGAAATTTATGAGTTTGCCATCTTCCAAAGTATTACCAAAGATTTCATTCATCTTGTGTTCTGCTATTAGAAGATCGTGGTTTGCAATCATTGTGTTAACATAGCTATCAATACCTTTGCCAACTAAATTAGGAGTTGCTACAAAGTTTGGGCTAAATTTAGTACCTTCTGCCAACTGATTTAATTTAACATCTATATCTTTTAATATCTTAGGTATCTCTTTTGATATAGATCTACCAACAGCATTTGATTCATTTGTTATACCAAATTTTTGTTGATTTTCTTCTGGTTTAGATTCAAGTGCTGTTTTTAATTGTTCTAACGCTTGCTTTTGAATATTTAATTTAGTTAATGCTACAGCAGTAAGCTTTTCTTCTGGAGAATAATGGTTTAACATTTGATCATTTTCCAGAGTAGTATAGAAATTATTATCTGCTTCTTGTGCTTGATTGGCATTGTCAAGTGCTTCTTGTGCATCTATTGTTGCCAAGTGTTGCAACCCAATTAAAGTATTATATTCAGTAGTTCCAGGATTATATCCAATAGTTTTACCAATGTTCTGATTTACTTTAGATTTAGATAAACTAAAGATATTATTTGCAGTAGCTATCTCATCATTTAAATCTTGTTCAGTGATACCTTCTGGTAGATTGTACTTGTAGTTTTCAAGTACATCAAGTACATTTTGTTGATAGTTTAATTTTTTGTTTGCCATCTCAGAGTAGGACATAGCTTTGATCATTGCATCTTTTTTACCAATGTGATCTGCAACTACGTCTCTTACAAAAGAGTTGGCAGTCATGTCTTTGTAAGTCTTTAACCCAGAATGATAAGCAATTGTAGGTCCACCCATGTATAAACCTAATGCAAAACCACCTTTTACATCATTCCAAAATTGAGGATCATTTGCTAATTCTGATTCAGTATCTATCCCAGATAATATCTTTGCAGTACGATAGTTGGCGTTAGCTAAGCCCATTAAAGATTGAAAAATACTGCTAGACTTTCCATCATACTTACCAGAAATATAATCATAATCAAATACATCTTGATTGGCTTCTTCAAACGCTTCTCCAGTAGCAGAAAAACCCAATCTACCAAGTGCTTTGGCAGCTTGCAGACTAGCATTTTTTACTGGGGAATTGTATGCAAGTCTAGCATTAAACCCAGTATAAGCGTCTATAAGTTTATTGTATTTACTTGCTGCAGCTTCAGTTAATTTTGTACCTGTTTTTAATAATGGGTTTAAAGCAGTTTTAATTGGAGCTGTTATTATTTTACCCATAGCTTTACCAAGAGGTGCAAATACTAAAGCAGATTGAGCAACATCCATAGCAGATAATGCCATGTTGTTATCATAAACTCTTTCTAATCCATCTTTTAAGGATCTTTTGGCATTTGCTAATGCCTTATCATTAATATTAATTTCTCCAGATATTACTCTATCAATTATCTCATCATCAGATATTTTAGAAACATCTATATTAGGATTTTGTTGTTTTAATTGATTTCTACCAATTTCAGCATATTGCTTGATATCAATCCCTTGTTTTTTTAAATCATCTTCAATTCTAGATCTATATGCACCATATACTTGAGCCAAAGACTCTCTGTGTCTACTATAGATATTTCCAGCTATACTAATTGCTGTAGCTGCAATTGCACCACCCCATCCAATTAAGTTAGATGCAGCACCAATTCCAGGGACAGCGTTCAATGCTCCAGTAGTAGCATAGTGTCTACCTAACCACAAAGCTCCGGTAGCTAAAGCATCTGCGATATAACCATCAACAGTTGTCATAGAAGAACCTGTTAAACCTGGACCAGCGTATAAGAAATAATCTGGGGAATACCAAGGTTTATCTTGAGCTCTTTGTTCCTTTATTCTAAATTCAGAAGACGGTGTATAATTTTCAGATCTTTCTCGTAAGTTAGAGTATATATTATTTATTTCTTCATTTACTTTAGATCTTTCTTCTTCCCACGATTTTCTAGAATTACTTAGATATTCAATTCTCGCATCAATGTTATCACCTTCTTTTTCACCATATTTAGACAAGATGCTATCGTATTGCTTTTGTCTATCTGCTAATGTTCTTTGGAGTTGAAAGTATTCAGATATTGCATTTTTGTATTCTTCAGAATTCTCATCCAAAGTAGGAATAGTATTTTCAAGATTTTTAAGCTTTTGCTTATCACTAAGAAAATTCAATTCATAATCAATATCATCTAATACGGGGTTTATATCTTTAGCTAGTTTAGCTCTTTCCGACATTAGATTGATTTGATCTCTACTGTTCATAAAAGTGGTCCATGCATCTTTTAAGTAGCTCTTATCTTTAAGAGTTTCCTCTGGATTTTCTTTGTCCAATAGATACATTTCTTCATAATCATCAATTGGAGTTTGTTCCAATTCACGATCATACCCTGTTTTAATTTTTGTTAAAGGGGAATGCTGTGCATTTACTTGCCGTATAGCGGCAGTAGTGGCATTGGTTTTAGAGGGAATTAAACCAGCATTGTATTTGTCTAATATAGATGTTTCCATATATTATTGTAACAGATTAAGCATAGTTTGATAAAGTTCGATATCAGAAGAATATGATTCGTTATATGAACTATCATATAAATCATTTTGTAGTTTAGACCCACCATGTTCTTTATTGACTTCTTGATCAAAAGTCATTCTTGTCATACCATGTGGATCAATTGGTTCCATTGCATCAAATGTAAAGTATTCTCCAGTAAGAGCTGCACCACCTCTAGTGTCAGAGTGACCCCACGCATCTTCCACACTTTCACCTTTTATTGGCTTAACACTTAAACCAACTTCAGATGTTAAACCCATAGTTTTATTGACCATTTCTTTAAAACTGTCAACATCATAGTTAGCATTTCTTATAGACTGAATAGGTATCTTAACACTAACCCTTTGAAATAATTGTGGTTGGCCATTGGGTTCACCTACCATTATTTTGTTTCTAGGTACCTTTATAACATCTTGGAATACTCCAGATTTTAGGTCTTCTGCAAAGTTTCTATTAAGTCTTGAATTGTCCTGAACAGTGTATTTCATAGAAGGAACCTTCATTACTTTGTTTACAAAGTCTGTGGACAATATTAACCCATTAGTATCTGGAATAGTAAATCCATTAGTTATAGCATCATTACTGTTAATTTCTACTTCTTTAGAAGATTTTATTTTATTGTAACGGTTCATAACTAATCCTGAAGTAGGATAAGTAAGTTCGTTCAACACCCTGGACGCAGTATCATAGTACAGTGGTAACTTTTCTTGTTTTACTCCAACAGCTGGGAATATATCAGATTGTTTAGCAAACATATCCCTAACATCCTCTGCATAAGCATTTGCCATAGCTTCATTACTGTAGTTCTTTGATGCAGATTCTTGGTATGCCTTATACATAGTGTTGTATTCTTCTGGAGTAATAGCACCTAATTCTAGAGCATTAGCAGCGTCTGTCAAAGTCTGTATCATAGATGCCTGACCTTCTATAAATGATCTTGTTCTAGTTAGATTTGGATTATTTTGCATTTGACGCTTTTCTTGAACTACTGCGTCATTATACAATTTAGTATAAGCATCTGGATAATCAGTTGGTTGTTCACCATTTTTTCCTTTTCGTGTAGCTGCAACTCTTAAAGCTTGTTGTTCTTTCAAAGCTTGCATTGCATATGGGTCTACTGTAATATTATTTCTAATGTATTCTTGATTATCTATATATGCTCTTTCCATAAAAGCATTTGCAGCATCTTCAGCGGTTGCTCCAGGGTTCTGTTTTAAGTACACTTGCATATGCATTTGAGCCTCAGGAGTAGATAGTATACCACTTTTATTTTCATCCAATATTTTTTTAATTTGATCCCCAGTTACACCAGTATGAATAAAACCATTGGATCTACCCAAATAGCTATCTTTAAGATTATTTACATATTTATCTGTAAGATCTTTTATTGATTGATAACCTAGTGGAGATACATCATTATAAATACCTGAAGTAAGTGTGTTATAACCAGTAAAATCAACATCGTGCCACAAGGGATTATATTTACCTTCTAGCATTAGACGTTGATTTACTTTTTGTCTCTCTCTTAAACCTTCAGCACTTTGACGAAGCATACTTAATTTAGCTCTGTCTACATTGTTTATTGCTGAATATATCTTAGATCTACCTTCTGCAGTTTTTATCATGTCTAAGTTTTTAGACAATTCTTCAGCCACAGGCAAAGCTCTACCATAAGTTTCATCATAGTATGCTTTTGTGTCAGCAGCGGATGGAGATTGAAATTCAGCCCATTTGTCCAAAGCTGTTGAATAATCTTTTAATGCTTGATCTACGTTTTCTTTTGCCTGCTTCCCAAGTGTATACAATTGTTCAAATGGAATTGGAACGTATGTATTTATGAACTCTGCTTGTGCAGGATTATCATATCTATTTACCATATTAAACTCTATTTCTAGTTCTTGTTAATAAATTATCCACTTGTTCTTTAGTAAATCCTTGACTTAAGAAATCAGCTAAGAATGGTAGTGTCATTTGATCCCTATTGTATTGATTTTGCATTTGTCTATTTACTTGAGACCATTTACCAAGTTGACTAGTTGCAGTTGCTCCAAAGTTTCTAGCAGCAGCTCTGTTTCTAGCATTAAGATCGTTGTACATATTTTCACTTTGTACAAATTGTTGTCCTAAATTATTAAGAGTATTTGCGTATTCTCCTAAGTAAGCATTATCGGCATTTTGTTTAGTTGCGTACATATTTGCGTTAGAAGCATATTCATCAACAGCAGCTTGAGTTCTTGCTGCTAAATTAGCACCAGTGTTAGCATTAATGTTTGCTAAGTTATAGTTTGAAATAGCTCTTGATCTACTGTTAGCCAATCTTGCGGGTTCAATATTCATTCTACGTCTAGCCATTGTACTTCTAACTGCACCAGCATATGGGTTTAATACTAATGGTTCTTCTTCTGGTCCTCTTAATGACTGCAAAGCATTATACACTGTAGGAGCCAATGATAACCAATCTGGTGAATATCCATTTTTTGGCTTACTGAGTGCACGTTTTTTAGTAGCTTCATCTGCAGATGCTGGTATATTTACTGGAGTAACAACATCATCCCAATCTATTGTCATACTAGTATTTACTAGTGGTATTGTTGGTTCAGATAATCTTTGAGTAGTGGTTTTAGTAATGTTGGGTTTGGTTGTCTGTTTGGTGGTTACGGAACCAGTAGTACTAGGAGTTTTTGTAACTTGTTTATTCGATGCATTTGTGTACGTGTTTGTTAAAGTTGGTTCAGATTCAATCGGTCGAAGAGGTATGTCAACATAGATTGGCTCGTCGTTTGCATATGTGATTGCATCTACTGTTTGTGTTGGATATGAAAACCAAGCACCAGTAGTAGGAGAACCAATTGATAAAGGATTCATAGATGTACTTCTATTAAATACTTTACTAATGTTGGTGTCACCAGTATAATCCATAGAAGTGGCAGAAGGCTTTGTATTTCTTGCAGATTCTACAGCTTTAGTTATGTTCTTGTTATTTATAAGAGGACCAAATATGCGTTTTGGAAAATACCCCAATGCTTCACCAAATTTATTTAATCCTGTACCGAGTTCATCGAAGAAATCAGAATATGCAGCGTATGTATCTGCATTCATCTTACTTCTAACATCGTCTACAGTTTTACCTTTACCATCTGCATATGCAGGTATTCCTTTTACTTTGGGTTTAACGCCCTTTGCAGCTTTAACGGCTTCTTGTTCTGCTAACAATTTATTATAAGCTTTGTTAGCATTTATTTTATTTAATCTGTTTGTATTTTCAGCAAATATATCTTTGCCTTTGCTAGGTTTTGTCATTTTAGATAATATTTGTCCTTCCTTAGCAAATGTGTTCTTTGTACCAGGTCTTTTAATTTTGTCAGATAACACAGATTCCAAAGTAGACGCATCGACTAAATGATTATCTGTGCCTGGTTTAGTATTTGGAACTTGAACAATATTTCCATAATCATCTCTAACCACTTCATTGTTGTCCAAGTAAGCTAAGTCTGGGAGTATTCCACCATTCTCAAATGTATATGCAAGATCATTATCATCCCAATATTCCCCTTCAGTTTCAGCTGCAGCATTCATACCTATTTTGGTCTTGTTGAGGGTTTCCTTTCTGCGTCGTAATGCTTGCATTTGCTTTTTGCGTTTAATTGAACCAATAAGTCCACTTACCAATCCTAATCCACCACCAACAGCGGCGCCAATAGGACCACCTACAGTGAGACCAGCACCGGCTAACGAAGCTGCACTGCCAATAGTACTACCTGCAACATCACCTGTTGAACCTTCTTCTGATAAACCAGAAATGGCAGAGCCAAATACATTAGCTCCACCAAGGTAGTTTGACAACTGATCCATGCCAAACGCATATGCTGGTATAGTCTTTTTATTGTTTTTCTTTTTCATATTATATCATTGAGTATCTATAAGCTGTGCTAATATATGGTACTTTAAATTCATTACCACCATTACAATCATACTTATAATTACAGATAAGATATTTTCCTTTCATCCTATCTTTGTATGATTTGTTAGCCAGTTGTTCTACTTCATTAAGCTTCAAAGAATTACGAGGGATTGCAAATTTATAAGTATCCTCCCTGTAATCAATATCTTCACTAGTTAATGTTTCACTAGTCTGTCTTTTTGTAGTAAATAAGATCAAATCAAAATTAGTATCTGTAGTAAAATCACCACTATATTCAACATTATCAAATGTTTTGGTTTGTGGATAATCTTTGTTAACTACAAATTCTATTTCAGATACCTTTGCTTTGTCAGAATCTAAATCAGCTTGTTCACCACCATTATATTTAAACAGTTTCAATGATTTAAATAAATATAGTTTATCACTAAATTCTGCGTAATAGTCTGGATTATAGTTATAGAATGAAGTAAATACTCCTAATTGTTCATTAAACGCTAATGTTTTATCTCCTAGAGTAAACAGAACTTCATTATATTTCTTATCATAGACTGCAATAGGATCTTTTTTAAACAAGTCTTTATTCTTATTCAAATAAGATTGAACTCCTTTTAATTTAGATACTGTTTGTAATTGACCATTAAAACCACATATCTCATTACGTTTACTATCATACCAGTACACAGTGCTATCTGATTGAGTATTTGCTCTTAACTGGTTTGGACTTTCACCATTCATTGTAGTAAAATAGTCATATCTATCTAGTATACCACCAACACCTAGAGTAAGAGCACCTGGGTTATTATCAGTTATAATAGAACGTTCATTTACTGCAACTGTGCCAAAAGCGTCTGTTTGCCAGAATACTAAATTGTTTTTAAATAACTTCATATCATTAATTGGTCCAAATCTAGTATCTACATCAAGATAATTGGCTACTTTGAATTTTGTCCATGAATCAGTAACTTCATTATTTGTTTTAAGCTCTGAAGATATGATACGAGTATCTGTTAATAAATTATCTATATTGTAAATAGATTTAGCTACAAACTTTTTTGCATTAGGTTGAGCAGAGTAAGCATCATTGTATGCATATGATGGAGTGTTCTGAGTATATAAATCACCAACAGTAATTATATCGTCTTCTACAAAGTGGTTAGCATACCCATCACCAGCTTGATAAGTTCTATTTATAGATGAATCAGCATGTGTTAATGCTAGATTAACACTTGACTCGCATGGTATGAAAGCCCCTAAGAACAATCTATTTGCTTTATTGTTATAATAATCGTCTGTATTATAACTAAACATACAGTTATTATAATCAAATATGTTTAGATATGTATCACCACCATAGCACAGTACTGTGGAAACACTAGATTCAGCGCTAGCACCAGTAGTAATATATACAGAATTCTGTATAGCAGAGTATGAATTACCGCCATATGCATTTACGCTTTGCTTTATATTACACAAAACAACTGCATTGACATATCTGTAACTAGAAGTACTTACAGCTAGTGGTATATTAGCAACCATGTTATCACTCTTAAATATGGCACATATTCCATGAGGACCATATTTTCTAACATTATTTGCGTCAGTCTTATCTACTTCACTGTCTCCTGCAGTTCTAATATTATCCCACACCCAGTTATAATATACTTTATCACCAATAGTAATTGCTTCAGCATTATACCAAGGTTGATCACCATTTGTTAACCAAGGACTACTGGGTCCTGCATATTTTGCACTTTCTATTGCAGCAGATTGAACACCATTTTCAACATATAAACCATAGTATTTAGCAAGCAATGCTGAATAAAAATCATCATTGTTTATTACTATTGCTCCACTAGACACATAACCATTACTAGATTGACCTCCTAATGATTTAGTTGGTTTTATTGTGGAACCGTCATACTTTATAGATCTAGCATTTGCTAATACTTTTAGAGAACCATCTGTAATACCCCAATCACCATCCGCAGTAATAGGAGACGTCATAACCCCTACCTTTTCAACTGTTTGAAACTTATCAATTAACGCATCTGCATTTTCTCTGTTAATCGCTATCTCTGGAGACACGAACATGAAATAATTATTAGATTGTGTATCTGACAAGTTAAAGGTATATTGGAAATCTCCATCGTTATGAGTCTTTGCATAGTAACCATGCTTATTTGAATAAGCTAGATATGGGAATGGTGTTAAGATGTTAGAATCTCTGTCATAATTTGTAATACAACTTACTACACCTTGAGCTAATATAGTTCTATCAGACAATGTTCTTTCACATCTAACTATCTCGTATCTTACTACATCTGATGGTAGATTATTTACTTCAAACTCAATACCAAGTGGTTTAGTAACAACTGATAAATTAGATCCATAATCACTATCCTCATTAGAAGTAAAAAACTTATAACCTGTATCTTTATTAGATGGCATTCTTATGTCACCTATCCAATGTACAGGAGATGCTAAACCTTGTTTATTGTATAGTACAATACCAAATCTATAGATTTCATCCCTCATATATCCTTTTACTTTGGATTCTATTTCAGCATTAGAATAGTTTGGTATCTTATTACCAGACGATAAACTTATTGAATTTGATTTATCGTTACCTTCATAGTTAATACCTAAACTAGTAAGTGATCTTGAAGAAGCATTGAATGTAAATTCTTCATTTATCATTCCTCTAGATGTAGTAGATGCATCTTCTAGTAAATCTGTAGTAATGAATCTATATGATACATTCTTGCCTTTTCCACCTTGTATGTATCCTCCTGTTGGAGAAGTAGTGTATTTGTATGCACTGCCGTCTACATTAAATGGGCATATACAATCGTGGTCTTTAGGTATATTTGTAGTAGTTAATGCTGATAGAGCAAAGTTTAACGAAGAACCAGAGTTAGATAGCAATAATACATTACCAGAAGAATTAGCTCTAAATGCTCTAGCATCATATTCTACATCCCATGTTTCCTCAGTAAGATTAGCAGCAAATAATCTGTTATCTTTAGATTCTATTACTTCAGGTATAAATGTATAATTAGCTAATGAATTAAATTCATCAATACTTAATTCCGATACTAAGCTACCACCTTTATCTTCATAGTTTATTACAGAACCAGTTCCAATAACTATATCATCTACTATAGATATTACAGGTACTTCATTCTTTGCCTTGTAGAATAAAGAGATTATTCTAAGTCTATCAAATCCAGTGCTATTATTTCTTACTTGCAACTTTATAGACTTACCAGTATTCTGTCCTTTAGAACTTCCTTTTACAGCATTATAATTTGTTTTCTGATCTCCGTCACTTAAATGATAAAGAGGAGTAAGTGGGGATATTGCAGATTCTGTACCTCTCACTTTAAACAATTGATAGCAATATTGTATCATTCCAGATTCTAAACTACCTGTCCCAAATCCATTAAATTCAAATGGTGCTAATGTAGCTTTTGGTAACATTACTATAGAATCCGAAGTAATAGATGAATTACTAGATATGTGATCATCATCTACGTTGATTACTTTAATTTGAGCATGCCCATCTGCCCAGTACACCTTTACATTGTTGCTTGCTTCCCATCTACATACACTACTAATTGCAGCTACATTACTAGATGATACTTCTATATCTAAAGGTCTATTAGTTACTACTTTTGTTACAATTGGTTCCTCTTGGGATCTAGAAAAATCAATTCTATAGACATTATTGTTATTTGTACCATTAATCTTAGTAAAAACAATTGCCCAATCTCTTACTGTGGTAACGTGTATAATAGTTTCACCAGACAAATTTGAAGAAGGTCTACACGCTAAGAACCCTTCTATGTTCTGTATTGCTGCAAAAGAAGATCCTTCATTCGTTAATATCCGAATGTTCTCTGCATATATGTACTGGTTATCTTTTAACACAGAATAGTCTACATCCATGCTAAGCCCACCAGCAAATGTATTTGTTTGTCTAGTAGCGTTCATTTGCGTTATAAATTATTTGTCTTTCCCCAGTATGTGAATAAAAAGTATTGTGATCTCTAAATTCTGGAACGATTTTATTCCAATTATTTTTAATAGACTCCATACCATCTTCATTTGGCATCAATGCCTCAGCATATGCTTGGTTTCTATAAAAATTCCAAGATCTTCTAATATCGTAGTACACTTCTCGATTTAACTTACCATTCAAATACTCAGGATACTTCAGTTTCATTGTAACATACCAGTATATAGCTTCAGTATAGGAAGTTAAATCTGGTATTAAAGTATATCCATCTTCATCAGTAGGTATTGCACTATAGGATAGTTTTAAGTAACCTGATGGAACATTACACATTATAAATCCAGGTTTAATACTATATTGTAGCCCTCCACTAGGATTTGCAGTATTAAATCCATCATTGTATGTTCGTTCATTTATAAGATTTGAAATGATTGTACGTAAATTCTGATTAGTGTTTAACAATTCTAAAGCCTCTGTTTTATCAATGTTACCAATCATATCTACTACTAAATTTACCATTGTATCTTCTTGTACAATCATATTTGGATCGCAATGTTCACAACAATTGTTGTGTCTACATTCCTTTTTGTGTCCAAGTTCATCATAACAGTCACAGTTGCAACAGCATTTGCCATGTCCCCAAACAGCAAATGAACCTGTAGCTTTCCTCATAGGAAACCAAGGTCCATCACAATTAAAAGAGTATGCAACTTGATGCAATTGATGAAGATCACATGGTAATGATGCTTGATACCCACACAATTTAGTAATTGGAGTACCATCTTGACCAGATACTTTTGGAATAAATTGTGTAACAGCACCAATCTTTTCAATTGCTTCTCCACACCAAGATCTGATGTCACTTATTCTCATGTCATCTTCTTTCAAATCTAGATCAGCAATTATCTTAGCAATTACCGTTTTAATTGAAGTTAATTTTGTAATCATAATTCTCTATAATCTCTAATATGATTTTTGATAATCTGAGCAAGATGCCTTTTATTATCCCTCGTCATTACTAATTGATATTTAGTTTTATTTGGGGTTATCATATTTTGTTTATTCCAATATACTCTATATTTATAGAAATTGGAATGTTCATTTAAATGATAAATAATTTTACCAGCTTTCTTACTCTCAGCATAATCAATTCGAAGACTCTTTCCAGTATACTCTTTGGGTTTGTGTTTTACTATTTGAATGGTCCCCATTCTACATGGTAATTTAACCTCTTTTCCATTTTCTATTAATTCATCTCTAAGGTATTTAAAGTAATCATTTATTATATCTCTAAACACTCTGTATTCAACTTGATATAGTGGATTATCTTCTACATATTCTAAGTATGAATCATAAAAATTGTGTCCTGTATAAGCTTTTGTCTCCATTATTGAACTTTTACATCATTTGTACTATTGTTAGTAGTATCATTTGGCATTTGCAGCATCAAGTTTAATTCCTTACTAAAGATCATGTCTTTAATCGTAGGTATCATATTTGCAGGAACAGGATATGGTGTATCATCCCTATCAAAACATTCACCAATTGATGTTGGGTCCTCTAGTATACCATCTATTCTAACATACTCTAGATGTTCTGGTCCCATTATGTACAAATGATTTCCTTTAAGATATGCAATATAATCATTGCATGTATATTTTCTATTAATTTGATACTTTGCTTTGGTTTCAGTTCCAACTTGAATCAAATTACCATCTAAGTCTTTTACACAAATCAATCCAGATCCAAAATGTAAATCTATAAACTTTGGTAGTTCTTCATCAGATTTATAATTGTATCCATCTGTAGGGCAATTACGTACTTTAGAAATGTGCAATGGTCCTATTGTTTGAACATACGATTCATTTATGTCTCTACCTTTATCCAAATCTTGTTTGATTAGATAGGCCCTGTATTGATGAATCCATTGTTCTACCTGTATACGACTTAGATTTTCACTTTCTGATACATTGTTGTCTCTCAGAATGTTGTAAATATCGTCTATAATTGCATTTAGTGAATTAAATGTCATTTCCACAAGTTATTAATTGTTATTGTTATCTTTTCTTTGTTGTTTGCAGCTTTCTGGAGTAAAGACATGAGTTCATTAAAAGCTATTCTAGAATTAGAAATCCAATTTGTGTCTTTGCCATTCCATTCACCAACCCCAATACATCCTTCACTCTCTTCAGCTTTATTTAAACTATGAATTCTAATACCACTAAAATTGGGAACATTTAGTATCTCTGGTAATATTTTCTTAAACCTTGGTGAATAAGTTAATTTAACTTCATATGTACCTTCAGGTATTGCAGTTTTACCATAAACCTTTTCTCCTTCTGGTCTTACTCTATCTTCAAGAGTGTCTGCTATGTGTTCCCCATCAACATACAATTCTCCAATGGTTGCAGAACTACCTAGAAAGATTCTATTTAATTTTAATTCCATTTTATGCAGCTGGCGTTTCTAATGCAGCAACTCTTGCTTCCAAAGCTTCATAATCACCTTCTAGAGTAGTCAATCTAAGATTTAAAGCTGAAATTAGCTCTCTTACTTCATCGTCATTATAATTAGATAGACCTGCAAGCTTAGATTTTTCAGCTGTCGTATAATCTTCAGTAGATAATTGCTTACCTTCCACTTTGTCTACTTTGGATTCTTTAAGAGTTTCCACGTTATTTACCAAAACCCACTTGGTACCGTCAAAATATTTCAAATCTCCACCATTTGCATTAGATGATAAATCTGCCCAATATTTAACAGAAGCAGGGTTGGGTTGAATTGTACTAGCTAGGATATCGTATTTGTTATTGTATAATGTGCTCATATTGTTTAAAATAAAAAAGGTTGACTAAATAGCCAACCTTTGTGTTTTAGATTTCTTTTTTTATTTCTCCTTCTGGTTCTACTTTTTTGTCTTCAGTAGAATTAGGTGGAGTATTTTTTATTACTTCCGGACGAACAGCAGATACGTTTTGTAAAAGTTGTTTAAGCTCTTTCACTTCAGCTTTTAAGTCATCAAGTTCTTTGAAATCTTTTGTCACATTGGTTGTTATGTCCGAATTTATGTTAAGTATTTTTAAGATGTCTTCACATCTCCTCATCTCCTCATCAATCTTACTCAGGCTCTCCTTCTTGATTCTACAATCATCAAGAGACTGTCTAACCATGTTAACAATTTGTGATTTTTCTGTGGCTATAGTAAGACCGATGGATGAATCGGTCATCATTGTTTTATCTTCAGATACTGACAGTTTTCTTTGTTCACCATCACACGAAATCACTAGATCCACGAGCTTACGTCTATTTTGCATAGGCATCGGAAATTGTGTCGGTGGCACTGGTTCGTCATAGGGTTTTGATACACTGACTACCGTTCCTAAACTGTACGTTGTGTTCTTTTTAAAAGTACCTGTTATCTCGAGTACGTGTATTCTGGTACCCGACGTTAACTGAGAGAATGTCATATCTTTATAAGTTTAAAGAATATGGGCAACTCTCATAGCTGCCCATATATCTTGATTAATATATTAAGCAGCTGGTGTAGGAGCAGCAGGAGTATAACTCATTAACTGTATTACATTGTCACATTTGTTAAAATATGCAATGTATCTGTTCCCAGCACTAACTTGTGAACCAGTAATTGGTGCACTTGAAGCATTTACTAAAGGTATATTGTGAGTATTAGAAGCAGTACTTACAGAACCAGAAACTGAAATAAACACAGGTAGACTAGCTCCCGATGCTTCTGCCGTGTGGCGTACCTCCAAAACAATTACACCTTCTTTAGGTAATCTACACCATACTTTAGGACAGATACCTAATACTACATTTTCAGTGGACTCACCTAGTGCTATAGTTTTTACTTTAGGTATTACTAGATCTAAAATATTTACGGTGTTGTTTCTACCAAATGGATTAAATACGAAAGGATACATAATTGCCTCCTTTCTTATTAAGCGCAACAGCTATCGCCGTATCCGTAAGGATAACCGTAACCGTATCCATTTAACCCACCATTACATCCATAAGGATTACATGTTAAGTAAGCAGGAACCGGACAAGGTCTAATTTGACTAACGATATTAGAAGTCTGTTGTTGTAGCCCTCTACAGCGTAGCGAGCATGTTCCTCATCAAAATGAGGGCCATTAATAGCTTCATACATATTTGCAGCCAATTCTGACTTTAAAATAGTGAAGCCTTTCTCCAACAGGCTACCTTCATGCTTCTCTAAAGCTGTTGCCAACTTATCTATAGCTTCTGTAGGGGATTGATGGCGTTTAATTTGTTCTAATAATTTGTTCAAATGCATAGTTTCAATTTATTTATTGATTAACACTAAATTGAAATGTATTGCAATTATTCTGATATATGTATTACTCTAGTATCTAATACTTGAATTAAATCATTAGAGTTTATAATTTGATATTTACTGATTTTATCTTTTTTAAAATCGAAGTGAATTAATCTTTGAAACCAATTCTTATAACGTCTTCTATAGACTTTATCTTCATATACAAATAAATCTTGATGATTTAGTATTTCCATAGTATGTGTGAACACGCTATCTTTTCTAGCCACTGTGATAGTTGTCAATTGATTTGGTTTTAGCTCTACACAGAAATCCTTTTCTTTTGAAGGGATTATTCTTACTGTGGTGTCTCTAATTACGGTCTCAGTGGATGCTACTTGACGTAGTTGCTTATCTTTGATATTTAGCTTCTTTTGTTGATCTCTGGCGACCTTTATTAGACTATCATTAGAATTTTTAAAATCATTTACTGTCAATTCCAACAACCTTGCTTCATTTTTATTTTGATTTGCAATATTTTCCCATACTTGAGCATTATTCATTGCAATCCCTACTTGTTTATCTAAGTCATTTACTTTCTTAGCAAGTCTGACATTATTAAACAATAGTAAACTAAAAATAACAGCAATTGCTAATTTTACTTTGGAAAATATCATTTTATTTTCTTTACTAATTTCTTTATTTTTGGTAAATCATCTTTTTCTATTGTAATGTCTAAATACTTTTCTCCTTTGCTACGTATGAATTTACTAAAGATTTTCCACGGTCCAGTAGGATCAATTGCTTGAAGGTTTTCGATCATCGACCATAGTTCAACTCCACAAACAATACCAGAAAATGCTTCTACTAAATGCATGTCAATTGACTTTACTATTTCTATGTCCATAAGATGACAACAAGAAATTATCATTGCACAGTTTCCGAATTTCTTTAAAGTAGACCATAATCTTCTAGATTCAAACTTACCACCATGAGTAATTGATACTTTGGTGCCAAGAATTGCATCTATAAGTATAAATACACACACTACAACTATTACTGTCCATATTGGAGCAAAGAATGTAGATAACCAACCCATTGCACCAGATAGTAAACAGGCAACAAATTTAATCGGTCCGTCATTAACTAATTCTTTAAAGTAATTCACTGTAGCTACACTTTGAGCTGTTAATATAATATTATTTATTTTTTGTAACATTACAATAATTTGAAAGAGGATGATTGAAAAACAAAACGCTAACCAATACAAGATTAGCTAGCGTTCTGATATCTTTTGACAGTTTATTTAGTAAACGTCAATAAGGTTTAAAAGTTCTTTATTTACAAATTGACACTACCCTAAGTAATAGCGGTTATTTGTTCACTATTTGATCATCTTGCATTTGTTCATAAGCAATGAAATCTGAATCTACTTGTTCCTTCAATTCTTTTCTCTTTTGTAAGAAATCTTTGTAAATATCTATATAACTTTCATCTAATATCCCTAGTAATGCAGCATTATAGTCATTCAGTTTCTTTGCTTCAACATCTGTACCCCATAATTCATTAATACATGTTTCTAATATCTTATTAGCAGTTAATGTGGGCCATACAGTTACTTCATAATAGGAATAACCAATATACTCATCTCTTTGTTCTTCTTGTATATCCCATCTATATAGATAATATCCACCATTATCTTTTTCTATTGTACTGGGTATTTTATCACTATATGTTCTATTCATATTATTCTGTAGTTATTTCAGTTGATTTATATTTTGGGAAAAAGCAAAGGCGAGACCCGATGTTATTAGCAATACCAGACGAATTAGTCGTACCCACGTCAACTAGGCCAGCATTCAACCCACCATCCGAGCGACCACCAACTACTACCAATTGCATGCGGCTAACTGATGTGCTGGTGTAGTAGTAGTCGCACCAGTAGGTAGAGGAGCTACCGCCAATCTCCGTGGTCACTATATCACCATCTTCTCCAAGCAACACCCTCTTGACGTGACCATTTATACGACAGACATTACCCTTCTTGTCATAACCCGTGTAAGAGGTATCGCTGAAGTTCGATGGGTCACTGGTAGTCCATAGTATAGATAATCCTGAATCGCCTGTGGTAACCTGTATATTGGCCCCGTCAGTGTGTTTCCAGATATGACCGAACGGATTCTCTATACCACGATACCTGTTAGCCATCAACGTGGCGTGAGTACCGCCGGAAGCGTTTTTCACCACATATGCCTTCTCTCCCGAGCCGTTCCCAAACTCGTTGGTATAGCCGCATGGAATAAGCGGATTTGTGTTATTGAAGTTAGTCCAATCCGTCATTTGTGTTGGTCCCAGACCTAGGCCACCTTGGGAGAAACCGTTAGCGTCCTTTTGAGCATTAAACGATTTTTGACTATTTAATGTAGCATATTCTACTGCAAATAACCAGAATAGAGTCTTATGTGCTCCATACGTATACATTTCCCAACCACTACCACGTTTTCTTGCAGCTTGTCGGAATTGGTCTCTGGTGAGGTTGGTAACAGGCATTCTTAATAGTGATCTGTATGTCCCATCCCAATCAGAAGTATTATCCCCACCTCTTAAGTTAATTAAACTACTTTCATCAGAATATGCATATAAATTTTCTGACCATAGTTTTTCTTCATTTCTAGCAATACATGCCTCGTAAGTAGAAATATAAAATTTATCTACATGTTTATATCCGGGTAGTGGTATTTCTGACAACATCATTCTAAATTTTGTTCCATTAGTATACAATTTATACCAATGTTCAGGTATTTCTGTCATAATACTTCCTTGTGCTCTTTGAACCATACCACTAACACTAGCAGCTGTAACTGCACCCAAATCATCAACCTCACACACTCTCATCTTACTCTGGATAGGTAGTTCCCTATGCAATTGCATATTACCTACTCTAACCCCATCTGGACTAGATGATGCAGTATCCCACTCAACACCATATGCGTATCTTTCTTCTAGATCTGGTATATTTACTACAGACCATACACCATTTTGTCTAGCATACTGTGAACCATCTTTAGGTGCTTCTTCTACTAGTTCCTGACCATGATCACTACTTAAGTATGGTATTTTAACCCATTCTCCATTATATTTTACTTTAATTACCATAATTAAATATTAAATATTTGTTTGCCAATTGTTTTAGCTTCTGTTCTAAGTGTTTGAAAAGATTGCCATTCATCATATCTGGTAATAGGTTGACTGCCACTAAGCAATTGTTCAACCATATTAGATTTTAATGCTGCTTCCTCATCTGCACTATATCTAGTTCTGATAACCTTACTTACGAAAGAATCATAAGTTGGTTGTTCATTGAATTTTAATTCATAGTAAGCATAACCATGTATATCTTCAGAATTAACTTCTTCAATATCCCATCTAACTGCCCATTCATTCATTCCTAGGTATTCTATTACTTCAGGTATATGATCACCTTGTACTTTCTTTAATTCCATAACTACTTAATAATTTTTGTCTATAATCTTTAAAATTATAAGATCTCGTAAAGCGATACCATAAATTATGACAGTTTCCATATTTACACCATCCCCAATAAGCTGCTAGTGATGTTAACCTCTTATTCTTACTTTTATAACTTAATTTATGAATAAACTTCTTTTTGATATCTTTCCTGAGTAAAGTATGATCATGGTAAAATACATAACCAATAAAATCTATACCTCTTGCTTCTACAGGAAATATCTGCCAATTACGTTTTACTTTTAGTTTCAAGTTATCAGCTAGATATTTTTCAATCTCTTGTAAGCAATATCTTAAGTAATCTTTATCTGGGTGTAATATAACAATATCATCACAATACCTGTAATAATATTTTATTTTTAATACTTGTTTAATCCACCTATCGAACCAAGTCAAATTCAAATTTGCTGCAAATTGAGATATGTAATTTCCAATTGGTAAACCTTTTGGTGTAGAATAAACTACATGATGTAATAATCTTAATAGTTTCTTATCCTTAAATATCTTTTCAAATTGTGAGTATAACACATCTTGATCTATAGAAGAAAAGAACTTTTTAATATCTAATTTTAAACAATATTTTGTGCCTTCTTTATCAGCTTTTAAATCTCTTTTTAATCTCTTTACTCCATAATGAATACCTCTTCCTTTTAAACAGTTAAAGGTATCTGCAGTAAATCTACTAACAAGGTAAGGTTCTATAACATTCATTATAGCATGATGGACTATTCTGTCTGGATAATACGGTAGCCTATATATTTCTCTTTCTTTGTTACCACGATCGGCGATGATTGTATATACGCAGTATTCCGAAGTACGATAAGTATCTTCAATTAATGCCTTTTGTAACCGGACCAGATTTTCATATGGATTCCTGTCAAATTTCTTAACGCCGTATCTTTTAGTTTTACCTAATCTTGCCTTTTTGTAGGCCCGGACCAGATTTTCATATGATATTATCCTATTAAATAAATTGCCTATTCTTTTCATAAGCTATTTTGGTGGTAAAACCCGTTCGCACAATACTACTAAGGTCTCTTCAAAGCACCTGTTATCTTTTACCTAGAGGTAAGGCTGATCTAAGTTCAACAAACATTTATGTAAGTATCTGAAAGTATCTGTTAGTTCCAAAATTTCACTGATATTCGTCTATGAATTCGAGGATGCATTATTAGCATTAGCTATGAAGACTCTGCATTGAGAACCATTATCTGAATTACCTGACTGTTTTTTCAAGTATGAAATAATGTGACAGCAGTCTTACTATAAAGTCATCTCATAGTAATTCTTTTAGATCCCGCCCTTGTTATTAATATTTAATTATCTGTATTACTCAGGACTATGCCTGCATTTTCTTAAATGTATCTGAATCAACTACAACGATCTTACCGTAAAAGGCTAATCTTGCACCGACACCCGTCAACGAAAACGAGGACGCATTACTAGCATTAGCCAAGAAGACCCCGCATGGAGAACCATTATCCGAAGAACCCGACCGTAGAAAGATTCTATTTTCTGTTGGATTAAACCAACTATAGTCGGAATAGTAAGTGGTTTCAGATCCACCATATGCTGTAGGAACTACATCACCATATTTACCTTGAGCTACGGCTTTAGTCCATCCATTATATGCTGCTGTTGCAGCTGGATTAGGTTCATATCCTACAACTCTGATATTAGTAGCACCTGCTGCTTCAAGATCTGCTACATCCTTATCTGGGAATGAACCTCCATCATATACAACGTATTTACCTTTTAAAATGTTTATTCCTTGTACAAACTCCCACTTACTGTAATAGCAGTCTTCTATACCTAAGAAGCTAGTTGAGTAATGTGTAGTGTCACCCAAAACTGCAGACCGACCATCTCTATTTCCCAGACTTATTGTTCCACCTGTTTGACCATAATTATATCTCTTAGTACCTCCAGAACATGGAATAGAACTATTGCTTGTACTAATGTTTGTAGTTTTATAGTAAGCACAGAACATTCTAGCTATAGTAGCATGAATTCTATAATCCTGTATACCCCACATTGAACCATTTGCTTTAGCTTGTGTTACAAAGGTTGCTAATGTTTGTGAATGAGTAGATTCTACTCCTCCATCACTACACAACCAATTGAGATCTGAATATTTGTAAGCTTCATAAACTCCTACTAATCTTTCAGGTTCTTCAATGTAATCACTATCTATTTGCTGTTCAGATATGTAAGTTCTCCAAATACCAGGACTTCTTTCAATAGTTTTATGGTAATATTTAGGAAAATGCACCATCATGTTTTCTTGGTTTCTTCCAGTATAAACTATATCTGTATTATCCGGCCATTTCTTAGAATGAGATTCATTACAATAACTAATTAATGCAGCATCATCACCATATGGTTTAGCAATACATCTCTTAAACTTACTTCTTAATGATTCAATTACATTTCTGTTACCACCTGTTGCACATGTTGTGGATGAATTGTTTTCATCATTTTCATACCAATATGCTAGAG
>ERZ779978.243-NODE-243-length-26909-cov-1.98038_pt1 | contig 26909 bp, 35 predicted proteins | sample MGYA00511938_ERZ779978 | MGnify/ENA primary metagenome ERZ779978 (study PRJEB29588, sample SAMEA2153557) | human gut metagenome | biome: human gut; feature: human-associated habitat; material: faeces | place: Denmark | collected 2008/2010 ...
TGAAATGTATATACTTGTTTTATTTTTACGGAATTATAAAATTAACTAACTACATTACAGAAAAATACGCTATATTTGCAGTGCCGAAACGGTCATTTCGGAAATGGTTGTTTCGGAAATTGAAATTAAAAGAATAAAGTCATGAATTTTTTTGACAGGACAGAAGAAATAGCATCTTTGCATGAAATTCGTGAAATAGCAAAGAATAACGCACAATTCACGGTAGTGACAGGACGTCGCCGCATAGGTAAGACATCTCTTGTATGGAAAGCGTACGAGGACGAGCCTATCCTTTATTTCTTCGTTGCCCGCAAAGCTGAAAGTGACTTATGCGAGGACTATCAGCTTGAAATCGAAAATAAGTTGGGAATACCGACAATGGGACGGGCTGGACATTTTACAGACATATTTGAATTTCTGATGAAACTTTCCATAGACCGCCCTATAACGCTGTTCATTGATGAGTTTCAGGAATTCTTCCGCGTGAACAAGTCTGTATACAGCGACATGCAGCGTATCTGGGACATTTACAGTAATAAAGCCCATATAAACCTGATTGTTTGCGGTTCTATTTACTCCATGATGACAAAGATATTCAAGGACAAGAAGGAACCATTATATAACAGGCAGACGCGTTTTATGACTGTACGCCCGTTTACTCCAACTGTACTAACGGAAATCCTGACAAAATATAATCCCGATTACACGGCAGAAGACCTGTTGGCTCTATATTCATTTACCGGAGGTGTGGCAAAATACGTGCAATTGCTTGTAGATGCAGGGGCTACGACCAAAGGAAAAATGCTGAATCAAATCGTAAAGGCCGATTCCATTTTTCTGGGAGAAGGCAAAGCCATACTTATTGAAGAGTTTGGCAAAGACTACGGTGTTTATTTTTCAATTCTATCGGCAATAGCAAGAGGCAAAACATCCCGTTCGGAAATAGAAAGCGTGGTAGGTAGAGAAATCGGTGGCTACTTGACCAAACTGGAAAACGAGTATGAGGTTATAGCAAAAAAACAGCCTTTGTTTGAAAAAAGTTCTACCAAGAATGTTCGCTATGCAATAGAAGACAACTTCTTCACGTTCTGGTTCCGCTTTATCTACAAGTACAGCTATATGCTGGAAATAGAGAACTACGAGGGTTTAAAGACGATTATAAACCGTGACTACGAAACATTCAGCGGTCTGATGCTCGAGCGCTATTTCAGGCGCGTGCTGATTGAACGTAAAGCCTATAAGATCGGAAGCGGATGGTGGGACCGCAAAGGTGAAAATGAAATTGACATTGTGGCCGAGAACGAGCTGAACAATGAAGCTACGTTTTTCGAGGTAAAACGTAAAGCCGCAAACATTGACATAGAGGTTCTGAAACAAAAAGCAGCATCTTTTCTGCGTGCCACTGGCGAGTTCAAGGGTTATGACATATCTTACAAGGCTCTGTCAATGGATGATATGCAGTAAAAATCATAAGCAACATAAAATCTTCGGGAAGTTGAAGCATCATCTTCGCTTCCCCGTTCATTTTATTTGTCATACTTTTATATTATATTCATTGTATTCTGAATAAAAGACCGTTCATTTCCGGCTGTGGTTTTAATGCCCGTGCCGCCTTGTTCCTTTCAACATTGCAAAGATACAACAACCAATTTCGTGTCTGCAGATTGCTGCAGGTTACGAAAGGTTTGAGAGGATTGTTGGTTGTGAAGGATAAGAAAGTTAGATGGAAAGATATAAAAGCTCAATAGATTATGAAAATAAAACGAGTTGTAGCAGAAGTGCGAATAAATGTAGATTATGTCTTTCATATAGGATGTGGATTACATCTATGTTTTGTGAGGACTTGGCACAATACAATGATGTAGGCCTTAAAACAGCATGGCAATGATGAGGTATGGCCAATATAGACTTGTCGTATTACTGTATTCTGAAATACACAGATAACGCCAAAGGATTGTATGTTATCAGGTTAGGCAGGCAAAGCAAGAAAATTGTGAAAAAAATAGTCCGGGTGTGGTTACATGTTCTGGTTGTCATTCATAAACAGACAAAAGAAATAAAATAACAAACTTAGAAGTTGCGCCCGATGACGTATTAGGGTATATGACAATGAAGAAATATTTTGCAATTGCTCTCATCGCTTTAGTAGGAGCCGGTGCTATTTACGTGAATGCGAAAACGACCAATGCTGAGGTTGCACCAGGGAATTTTGAGGCCAATGTACATGTGACAGGAAATGATGACGGACATTGTCATTATTGTGGTCCTAAAAAATGTCCGTATTTCAGGGCTAAGAGTGGGGCAGACCCAACTATATGTAAATGTGGTCATTCCAAGCGTTCCCATATTGACTCGTATTAAGTAAGCACCTTTATCCATAATATTGATTATAAGTTTGTGGGCACGTCACAAATTAAGCGCATCTCAAAATGAAACACATTGGATTCCTATTGGCAATGATATTTATGTGTTTGATTGCAAACGCACAAATGGTTGGAGGTTTTCAACAAGGTAAAGATGGTCACATCTATTTTGTTGCTAATAACAAAACAGGGGAAACTTTCAATATAAGGATTGTAGCCGTCTCTATAGACAGGAACAATTCGGAAGTGAAAACAATGACACCTAATGGAGGCTTCTTTTTGGGACCCGTAACTCCATGGAAATGGTATTGGAAAAAAGGAGATAAAATTTCTGTGGTATATCCTGATGGACGGTCACAGACTTGGGTTTGCCCTCAAAGTGACAATGCTTACAATCGCTCAGGTGTATCGTTCCGAGGAAGTCATTGTACTGGTACGGTAGGTTGCAGCTGTCCCGGATTTTCCCCAATTACCGATGGAGAAGTATGGCAGCAGTCATATTGCAAAAATTGCGGACACACAAAAAACTATCATAAATAAGTTCTCAATCTATTGATTAATGATTTGTAGAGGTGAGGGATGATAACCCTCACCTCTCAAAATTACAATCATATCAATTAAGTGAAATGAAACAATTATGAGAACTTTAAAGCACTTTGATAAAAGTGCAAATATTGAAGAAACAACATGAAAAGAAATATTAAAACCACTTCATGGATCATTGCTGCCATTATTCTACTATTGGCCTGTATCATCGTAGTGCATTACCTTGTGAATTCACCATTTGAAGAAACAAGGATTTATCCTGATGATAGCAGAGAACATCCTAAAGATACTATATTTACCGTGAATGGCATTGCATTTAAAATGATTGGCGTTAAGGGAGGCCGAATCAAATGTAAAGGATTTAGGAAAGCCATAGAACTGAAGGATTTTTATATTGGTGAAACAGAAGTGACTCAGGAACTGTGGATGTCTGTAATGGGTAACAATCCTTCTGTTCACAAAGACAGTGCTCTTTGCCCTGTTGAGAATATAGATTTGGTAGAATGTCTTGATTTTGTTCACAAGCTGGATTCTATCTCCGGAATTAATTTTCATATTCAATCCTATCATGAGTGGTTATATGTTGCCCGTTTTGGTTGTCTGGATGCGAATACCTCATATTTTGATGATGGTATGGGTTGGCATAAAGAAAATTCAGGCAATACCACTCATTCTGTTAAGCAAAAGCAGCCAAATAAGTTAGGTGTATATGACATGATTGGCAATGTGTCCGAATGGACTATCAGTGGTTCTGATCCTCTGTTCTTTGTTGTTGGGGGCAGTTATGAGACAGAGAAAGAAAGCCTCAGTATAGATGCACATGAAGTTGACCATGCAAACATCAAAATGGGGTCGCTTGGTTTAAGACTTGTATGTTATCCGAAATAGCATAAGTAATAATATTTTGGATGGTTTATAACAGTTTTGAGTTACTTGAAATATCTAGCATATCGTATATTTAAACAAGAATGTAAGAATGAAACAAAAAGATAACCTATATGAAATTATGTCTGATAATGCTTTTGATGAGGAGGAAAGAAAATGAAAACAAAGATAATAACAATGAAAAGAGCTTTTATTTTGTTTTGGCATGGTTTGACCGCCCTTTTTATGGGCATTGCCAATTGGTTTACAGTAATACTGGGAATGAGGGATGAATCCAAATATGGAAAGTTCCTCCGTCGTGTTGTAGGTAGCTGTTTTGCTTTCATTATGATTGTGTTTGCAGCTGCTGCAGGATTTACTTCATGTGAGTTCTTATATGACACACTGAAAGTAGACAAATATCTTGATGATTTATATTATGACCAGCAATATTTGTCCCGTAACGCCATGTTTTATACTCACTATGATGAGGATGGCTTCGTTAAGACAACTGATGGACAGACAACCATTACAGGCATAAAGTGGATTGCAAAACCTTTGGGCATGGACTCACTTATATGTTATAGCGATGGTGAAAAACGAGGATATTTCAATATGTTTACGGGTAAGCCAGTCATCAAGCCCGCGTATGATCATGCCTGGATCTTTTCCGACGGGCTTGCTGCCGTGGATGATGGCGGTTGGATTAAATTCATTGATGCAACAGGCAAGGTGGTAATAGACCTTAAGATTCCTTATATTCCTGGCAGTGATGGTTATGTATTCCATAACAACCATTGCGTATTAAACAATGACCGTCTCGACCGATTCGGACTGATTGACAAACAGGGCAAATGGGTGTTACATCCTGAATACTTTTCCATAACCCCTTCGGGTAAGTATTGGATAGTTGATAATGGTGATGCAAAGAGTGTTTTGGATAGTACATTGAATACCGTCATCCCATTCACAAAAGGCTATATATGGGTTAATGATGAGTATATCAGTGTAACTCTGAACAGCCACGTCATACAAAGGTATAGTCTCACTGGAGAGCTTATCAATGATTTCTATGTCAACGATGTAAGCTATCTTACATACGAAACAGATGAATTGCGCTATATCATCTCGAAAAACAATGATGACGAAGGTACATTGACAAGCGAAACGGAAGAAACTGAGCCGCAACCGATAGAGAAAATGGCAAAATGCAAACGCTATGAAGCTGAGAGCGGATGGTACGGTTTGATGACAGCAGACGGAAAGGTTATTACACCGCCTTCATACCGTGAGGTAAAAGCTATTGGTTACGATATGTACCTCTGTAAGGACAACGATGAAGATGGTGTAATTCTTAATGGTAAGGGCGAAAGAATACGCTAGTCTCTTGTGTTGATGCCGTTACTTGCAAATTGGTTGCCCATTATGTTTGCATGATAAGATTGAGCCGGATGGTATGATGGGGTATAGAATATTTTCTATAGTCTGCTAGGCATTTTAAGTGAATATTATAATTGAGGGCTGGCGTCGGGTATGTTGCCAGCCCTTTTTTATTTTCTTTGAAGTCGCCAAACAATAAAATGTAACCATGGGTGAAAATACATTTTTCTGACATTCAATATGGATGGCAATGAGATGCAGGTAAGACAGGAATCATCGCTGCACTACAATTTCCCTTTCCTCCAAAGTTGTATTTAACGTCGTACTTTTGCGCATTATTTCAGGTTTAATAATGCGCAAATCATTTTATTATGATTTCTTTTTGCGGCTATTGCAGATAATGTTCGTATGCAAGTTTTACGGTAGGTCAATACTTCTTGTTGGTTTCTCTACATCCTTTTGTGTCATTTCATACATTGTACTTGTCGTAAGGCAAAAAGATTGTAGATAAATCGTAATTTTCTCAGCTTGTAGCTGTTTGAGGTTGATGCTTTGGCCCCTTGTTGGTTGTGTTTGTGCAATAGAATGCAACATGTTTACTTTCAAACTGTTAGTGGCCGGTTTGTGACCCGTAACTCGGCTGGTTTTCACTCAAAATTCATCTATTTTTTACGTGTAAGTCATAGAGTTATTTTTCCATAATCAAAGTAAACTTTATAGTTGTCTAGTGCGGAGCCACTGCATTTCATTTACCATTTGTATCCATTATAAGGGCCGTAGTCTACATCAAATATTTTGATAGGTTTAGTCAAGTTAAGGATTATCCTATGTCGACTATGATTTTCAAATATACCCCGGTAGAATATTTCCATATTCCACCCTCACGTGAATAAACTTATACATTACTTCATTGTGAACAACGTAAATTATCTAACTTCGCTTTTGTCACTATGATGACAAAGTTTCTCATTTTATCCGTAAGGGCGTAAAAGTTGAATTCTATCATTATACCACAGACATTACCTTTTTGTATATTGAAGTATAATGTAAAAAGGCAGTATGGCCATCTTGTAGATAGGGATTGCAAAAATATGTGGATAAAATGCCTTTTACATGGAACATTCGGTCGGGAAGTAGTGTTATTCGGTATATTCTTCATGTAAAAAGCGTATGAAATGTCAACTTTTTAAGTTGGTCAAAATAAGTTTGAGAATATTTTATTTGAGTTTTATTCATGTAATTGAAGGAATTTTTGTAATTTTGTATTCAGACTACAGAACCTTGAATCCTAATTGTCGTTGTTAGACGAGTTCTTTTATGACATCGGACAAGGCAGTCTACGCCGTGCCGAGTATGGCGGAGTCGCAAAATGATAAATCTGTACAAGGCGGGCATTGGGTGGGAAGGTAGTCTATACATAATAAAGGCGTTTACTCGACGCTGCGTTTGAGACTCTCTGTAATCTAGCAAATTCACAATTGTTGTCTTGAACTTAGCAACGGTAGATGTCCCGGGTGTGATTTTCATGCCGTCTGTGGAGTTCCATTATTAAATGTGGCTTGTATGTTTTTTGTAAACATACGAGTTTCCATGTAATATCGGTCTCCACATTTTGCGGAGTATAGAGATTCATATCGGCGTGGGCTCTGACGTTGTCTGTTCAACAACAATGGGCAATGCTAGAGCCTCAGAGAGTGGAACGGACAACAGGACGATTCCACGCTTTTTTATGTTCATAACTGAGTTCTGTCTAGAATAAAGTTAGGTCATCGATATGAATGTAAATGAGCATGCATTTGGTGATATAAACACCCATGGAGGTGGTGAGAGCCCTCCCTGCATCGGGTTTACCCCCGATGCCCTCCCTGAAGTTCAAAAGCCAGTTTTGGCAGAGAAATCACACAGAGGGGTGTCCACCAAAAATGCTCTATCGAGAACTATTACTAAAACACCGAAAGAAGTTCCCCATTGGTATGTTTTGCGTGTAACATATGGACGTGAAAGGAAAGCATACGATTATTTGATTAGCAAGAATGTAGAGGCCTTCTATCCAACAATCAGGACTGTGAAGGAAGTTGACGGCAAGAGAAAGACCGTTGAAGAATCTCGTATTCCCAACATCTTCTTTGCACGCGGAACGGAAGAAGAAATAAAGTCTTTTGTTTACGATAACGTAAACCTTCCCTATCTACGCTTTTATTATCGTCATTTCCATGACGGATCACGGATTGTAAAAGAACCCCTCATTGTTCCTGATTATCAGATAGAGAGTCTCAAAATCATCTGTGCCTCTGAAGCGGAAGACATTATTATTGTGCCGCCTGATGTACATAAATTCAAAACTGGACAAATGGTTCGTATTGTAAACGGCAAATTTACAGGAGTTGTGGGCCGCGTTGCGAGATATCAAGGACAGCAACGGGTTGCCGTCGTTATAGATGGCTTACTTACGGTTGCTACAGCATACATACCGAGTGTTTTTTTAGAAAAATTGCAATGATTTAAAATAGGTGTAACTCGTGAAAGTTTTTAAAGAAGATATTTTGATTGCAAAAGCTTTGATTGCTCGTGATAATATCGTCACGAAAAAGTATTTGTATATACAATGTTATCCTCTTTTCAAATCTATATTTGAAAGATACTATACGGATTGTGCCACATGCAAGGACTTTATAGATGAAATGTATTTAGTAGTGCTTTCACCGAGTAAGACGACAGGAAAATGTCAAATGGAAAATTTTAAAGGAGAAAGCACTTTAGCTAAATGGCTAAAGACTGCTTGTCTTTTTTATTGCTATGCAAAATTTGAAAAGAGACTACCTACTGTGGATATTGTAAAATTCAATGGTGAGGATGCTGATTCAGATGCCAATGATAGGTTTATTGATAAAAGAAACTCTATCAATATTGACTTCAGTTCTATAAATCGTACAGATGTCGAGAGAATCTTATGCTTAATGCCTAATATAAGGTACCGTAATCTTATACGTATGCGTTATTTGGAGCAGAAATCAAATGAGGAGACGGCTGAAGCCTTGGGTATGAGTATGGACAATTATTATAATAAACATAAATTGGCAAAAGAGCAATACATTCGTGTATGGAGAAAGGAGGCGCAAAATGGATAAACATTTTAACCCGTCCGTAAATGTTGAAAAATTTGCAGCTTACCTGGAAGGGAATCTACCCGAAAATGAAATGCAGCAAATTTCAACTTTAATTGAAAATGACGATGCCTTAAAATCCATATTGGATGTATCTGAACAGGTTGATGCTTCTTTGGAGGATTACGCATCCTGTGGCTTGCAGATACCAGAAGAACTGCTCACTTTGGACTTTGAACTGCCTAATACAAATGACACTTTTGTTCCTTTGGATACAGCTCCAACAGATGGTATCTTGATGTCGGATATCGCGGCATATACAGACGAACCTTTGTTTACAGAAGATAATAGTAATGATCATCTTTATACAGGGAACTCCGATATTAATAGCCAGGATTATTCCAATAAGGATAATTCGGATGATTTTTCAAATTTTGACCATGCACAAATATCACTTGATGAATAAATATAAAATATGGACATACCAATTGCATCACATAGTATAAACTTTCCCGGATACGGAATGTTCTGGGTTGCCAATTCGATAAGTTCAACTATTCTTGGTTGGAACAATCGTCGCGTGCAGGAAAAGGCTCATGAGCGCTCAATTGAGTTTCAGCGTGAAATGGAACGTGCCAGAACGTTGACTGAGGATAAGAAGTTACAGGAAGAAATAGCTTTTAAACGTCGCATGGTAGCGGGCGCCCGCCAATATCGGCAGGAGGAATCAGCTGCCTCTTTCTGTACACAGATGAAAGCAATAGAGTTGCAGACATATCTCCAGCATTGCTGGCCGCTGGATCCACAGCTTCCGTATGTAATCCTGCAAGAGACGGAACAGAACAGGGGAGGTAATCTTCCTCTTAATGTTGTACTGTTGCGTACTCCTTTACTGCCCCAGAAGAAATTTGGTGGAGCCAATGATTTGGATTTGGAATTATATAATAAATTAGAGTATAACATTATGCACGATGATGTTCCCTGTATTGGAAATCTTAAATACCGGAAGGATGCCTGTCCGAAAGAAGATTTCAGGGGTGGAAATGCAAGCATAATGAATATTCATTTCCTGATGAGCCAGCTTCCTACACTTGTTGTAGTTCCTCAATACAGTAATGGCAAGATGAATTTTAAAGGTGCTGTATGGGAGGCGCAGGCTCCACGACCGCTGATTCGTACTTTGTTCGGAATTGATTATTCCCCGATTGAAGCATTGGATAGCAAAGATTATCGGGAAGAGGTGATAGATTCAATTCATACGGCCATATCTATAATAACAGGTGCTGTGCGCGATTCGTATATGTTCCTTACACAAGGGAAAGTCCCGACAATGCCGAATTGGCTGAATGACGGTTCTCATCAATGGATGAAGGAAATTGTAAACAGACAAGCGGATATAAAGCGGTTTATCCGTCAGGAAAACCAGAATATTTTGGATGCTCTTGATGAAAAGAACATGCCTCATCTGTTGGAGGTCTATACGAAAGAAGACATTGATGGGATAAAAAAACAGATAAAGTCTAATTTTTAAAATAAATATTATGCCGATAGGAGCAATGACAATGATACTTGCCAATGTTGGATTGCAGATTTACAACAATTGGTGCGGTAGCAGACAAAAAAAGCAACGCCAGCAAAAACGCGAGGAGTATGAACGTGCTGCGAGGGAGCATAATACCCAGCGCATGTGGCAGCTGATGCGTGAAGGGCAGGAAATGACAAGACAACTTGAAGAGGAGCGTCACCAGCAACGTCTGGAGGAACTTAAGAATGATGTTGGTAATCTTTTGCAGAAGTTGGCGTATTCGGCAACTATCAACAATTGGCCGTTAAGTGTGTTGCCTATTGTCATGAAGAATCAGGCGTTGGGAAATCTTCTTGCCAATCAGGAAGAGCATATTGCCATGCATTGCATATTGACTCCTTCCAATTATCAGGAGTTCAATAAGGTTGTTTTTCCTCGTATAGAAGAAAAACTGGACGAGTATTGTAATCAGTATTGGAGCGTTTTGACGGACCATCCTGTATTGTTCTATAGTGGAGCATGGCGATCAGGACAGGCTCCTACGGAGGTACAGATAGACTCAATGCGTTCGGCTTTAGGAAATTTGCCGACATTATTGATTACTCCATTTTTCCGCCCAAGTGATGGCAGACTGATATTTCAATTGCGTATATGGGGAGTTGGAACATTGAATGACGGTTTCAATGATTTTAGTGAACTGGAGCCGACAGAATTTCAACGCACCTATACCGACAAAGATGATTATACTAATGGTGATGGATTGTTGGATGAAATAATAGAAGATATCATTCCATATCTGCAATGCGTTATCGGCTACATAGCTGACACTTACTTTTGGTCGTCTGAAGGTTTGTCCCCCTGCTTGCCAAAACTTCTCACTAATGGCACCATAAATACGGATGGGATGAAATATCTTGTCAATAACAGTCAGGAATATTATGAAAGACTATTATTGACTTGTAATGAGAATGAACAAGAGTTGTTCTCAGATTCAAAAGATTTGGATTTGTGCGAAGGAACATCCTGTTTCTGGAACGACGAACTTAAAATTGAAAAATTAGAGAATATCTTTATTTCATATTGTTCAAAGCATGCAGGTAGAGATTTTCATTCAATGAAAGAATGTCTGAATCTTGAGAATTTCACGAAGGAAGACTTACCTTTTATCCGGAAATTCAGGAAGGTTTATACTTTGGAAAGATATGACAACGAATTGGATGAAATTCAGAGTGTATTAGAGTCGGTTGATTTTGATTATTCAATATTGGAAGCAACGGACATTCCATATCTTGAAAAGTTGGCTGAAGATGGCAATGCTGTAGCAATGTTTAGATTGGGAGAGATTTATGAGTATTCAATTGGAACTATTTTTGACTCTGATAAATCAATGTCTTATTACAATGAATCTTCAAACTTTATTCTCACCAAAGTTTATAATCTAATTAAAGAAGAAAAAGAAGAAATCGATCCAAATGATATTGAATCTTTAAAACAATTATATTCATTAAATGTTACTCAGGCCATATTATATGGTGCTATTTTACAATATAAATCAATATATAAGTTTGATAGTAAAAACATATTGGAGATTTTAGATAAAAAAGAATATTCAAATCATCCATATGCATATTACTGGGCTGCAAAACTTATACGTAAGCAATATGATAAAAAGTATCTGGCTAGTTATGTAGAATTAATGGGAAAGTCTGCTGATTTAGGTTATTTAGAAGCTATTAAATCTTTATCTAATGACTATTTAGAAGGAACATATTTAAATGAAGATGCTCATAAACATATTGAATACTGTAAAAAAGCAGTTGCACAATCCGATATAGATTCTATTGTTGATCTAGGGGTATGTTTTGCTACTGGATATGGAGTTCAGAAATCTAAACAGCGAGCTATAGAATTTTTAAAATTTGCAGCGGAATTAGGGAGTAATGAAGCTGTTGCTTTTTTGAAGAAACTGAAATAAAAGTATAATATGAAACCTAGAATTGTTGTAATAGGAGGTAGAGAGGTTGGTAAAACTTCGACTATTCAAATGACTTGGGCTGATGAAATTGTGAACTATTCCCAATTAGATAATAATTTAATGTCCTATGAGATCAGGGAGATGATTCCTGGAAGAGAAATTGTCGACTACGAGATTATTGAGTTACCTCGGATAAGATACACATATGATGATCCCAAAGTCCCCAATGAGATACAAAATAAATATTTGTCTACTGCAGACAGTATAATTATTCTTTGCCCTGTAAATGATTTATCAATAAACAATCATGCATCGTATATTCACCAATTACTAAGTAATGTAGAATTAAAAAATAATGTCATTATCTCAATAGGATTGACCAAAGGAGATATAATATTAACTCCTATAGCAGCATTAAACAGTGAGATAGATAAAGAAGAGAAAATAGAATTTTCTAATGTTTCTTCTATCCTATCAAAAGCACTTCAAACACATACATACTTTGCTAATTTTAATGATTTTGATAAGACTTTCTCAGCAGAATCCATTATTCCATTTTCGGTTGCTTTACAATGGAATTTGAACCTTTTAAAATATCATGTTTGGAATGGTGTTGTTTTGAATATGAATGATTGTGTTTTTGATGACAATCTACCAACAATTGTTTTGGCTGGTAAAACAGGTTGTGGAAAGACTTCTACAATAAATAAACTATGGAACAAAGAGCTTGCTGTTGATCGAGCTGTTTCGTGTACAAAGTTTCCGGCTGTAATGCATATTGCTGATGTCTTTGAAGGGAAAACAATTCATTTTAATCTTGTAGACCTTCCTGGTATTGCTGAGAGTGTAGAGGCAAATTCTATTTATAGAAATTTTTACTATAAGTATATTAAGAAAGCAGATTTACTTATATGTCTTACACAAGCTGATAGAAGAGCTTATAAGCAAGATGAATTATTTTATAATGAATTGATCTCTAACGAAATTCTTTCACAAAATCAAAAAATCATACTTGGTATCAACCAAGCAGACTTACTTTTTAAAACGAAAGAAAATCCCAATGGAATAGATATGAAAACTATTACTACAGATAATGCTATAGTAAAAGAAAAAATACAAGATTTATTCGATGGCATTTTTAAGGATGTGTTTGCTGATTTTAAGAATGTTACAGTAGATTCTGTAGCAATATATTCCGTTTTAAAAGAATGGAATATTAATGAATTAAAAAATAAAATTTACAAATTAATAAATTAAAATTTATGGCAGGTTTATTTAGCAATTTAAAAACTGGTGGCTTTTCAATTGGAGCTAAAACTATGATTCCTAAACTTGTAGTTTGTATAAATCAAGTTGACAACCTAGGACCATGGGATGATGATATAAATTGTCCTACTGATGAAACTATGAAGATTATTGAGACGCGTGCTAAGGATATTGTAAAGAAATTATCATCTGGTAGTCATTCGGCATCAAAAGATCAAATAGAATATTATTCAGCTTTACGCGGATATAGATTACCCTTTGTTGTAAATCGTATTGCACATTGCACAAAAGCTATATGTCGTTTTAAACCTGTTGATATAAATGATCCAAGAGTTGCATTTAATATGCCAGAAGAAAATAGAGAGTTTATAGGGCAAGAGTTGGCAAAAAGAAGAAAGAAATTTGAAAACTTGAATATCGATTCTTTGGTTGCTAAATTAATTGCTGGTTTGCCAAAGGATAAAGCTGAAGAACTTCAAAAGATATATACAGAGAAAAAAGCTCAGCCATTGAAAGTTGGAATCCTAGGACAGGCTGGGGTCGGAAAAACAACAACTGTAAATAACCTATTTAATGCTAATTTTAAAGTTAGTAGAACTGTTGTAGGAACAGACAAGGCACAATATAAGGATTTTGAACTTGAAGATGGTAGCATAATTACTATTGTGGATTTGCCAGGTTACGGAAGGAGTATTGCAGAAGATAAAGAGTATCAAGCAATATATATACAAGAGCTCAAACAATGTGATATTATCTTGCTTATAGTTCAAGCTAATGAGAAGGGCTTAGCGGATGATCAATATATGATTGAATGTTTGTATGAATGGAGTAAAGAAGGTTTAATTTAAAAAAGAATTTTATTATGGCAATGACGAAAGCTCAAAAAGAAAAATTAATAAATATGATAGATCAGATATCAGAACAGGAAGTTGATAGAATTCTTGCTAGTATGCATAATTTTGTTGATTTTATTTATTATAAGGCACGTGATATTTATAATGCGATTAAGGATACCATTAGTGCTGTATGGAGTTGGATTAAAAGCATTTTTTCATGACAGAGGCTCAAAAAAATAAGTTCAAGCAACTTTGTTATGAACTGGATAAGGCGGAGGCTGCTAAGAACTTGAAGTCATATGGTAATATGTGTGACTGGTTACGTAAAGATCATTATTCTTTCTATAATCAAGTAAAGAACAATCTATATGAGTTGTGGGAAGAAGTAAAGAAAATAGCCTCAGACATTTTTGCAATTGGGGTAGGAATTGCTGTTGCTCCTGTTATCGGAATATATGAGGGTATCAAAGCTATAGGCAAATGGCTAGATGATTAAACAATGACAAAGTTTATTTGTAATTTCATTACAAATAAATGAACACATATTCAGGTTCAATGTCTATATACTTTCCCTGCAAGGTTAAATCAGGTTTTCCAGTAAGCAGGTTGAATGATAGATGGAATCGTTGGCGAAAACGTCAAATTGATTTCATCCATCATTCTCATGCTTCGTTGACTGATTTAATGGACAGGGAAAACAATAGGTTAATTAATGAATCATTATTAAAAGTGTTTCAAAAGACTTTGGTTCCTGATCTACCTCTTGACAATCAATGTGCCCCTTATGGATTGAAATGTCTTCAATTGGCATATAGAAAGAGAAGGGAAAGTAATATTTTTTCAAAGAATGTTCAAATCCTTCTTTCACACTTTGATTTAGAATATTGTCTGAGGAACAAAAATAGAACATTGAATTGTGACGGTGCTTTATTGCTTAATGTGAATGCGGATAATTCTGTAGCAACACTAGTTGTTGTGTTGAATTTTTCTAATTATCAAGCAATAGATCTGGTTTATCTGAAACATATTTTTTATAAAAGATTGCTGGTTCGTATCATTGAATACAAAACCGGAACACAAAATTGTAATTGCTCAGATTGTGCATGGATGGGGTGTCTGAAAAAAACTTCTAAAATGCCTCCAGTTGAAATGACAATGCAGGATTTTATAAATCAGAAAAGCCGAAAGATAAGTCTTCTGAATAAATTAGAATATGATTTTGATTATAGGGCAAGATATTCATTTGTAGAATTGACTAATCCTAATGATAAATTTGTTAATGATTATGATGAACATCTGGATTTAAAGTCATCAGAACGTCTGAAAAATGCAATATTGTTAGAAGAACTATATGGAATATTGTATGCGGATGAATGTTATGTCAATTATCCATTTAGGAAACTATTTGATATATTCAAGAGGAACAATTCTACAAGGATCGATTACGATTTATATGTTTCTGGATTAAATGCTTTGATTCTTAGAAAAAGATTGTACAGCATAAAATCATCATCTATAGAGTTACATGAAGATTTTATGGAAGGATATAACGAACATAACGAAAACATCAGAACGGAACAGATATATGGTTCTTGCATACCCGGTTTGCAGGAAGGTCGTTTCCCTTCTTTCCTTAAAGCTGTAGAGGTCCATTATCTAATCAACAAGGTTACTACTAATGAAATTGCAATTCATGAACGAAGTTTTCTGAATCCGGTGATTATATTTAAAAGACTTTGGCTTTTATGGGAAATTTTATATGACGTGGATTCGCATAAGTATCACGTGAATAACAATTTTCAGAGGGAATTTGGAATTCTGAAGCAGTTAGATGATATAAGGAGTGAATATAATGGTCTGCTTACTCACTCATTGAGTTACAGTATGGCTATTGTAACGATAATAGCTACTTTCATAACATTCATCCAATTATGGAAATAACAAGAATGGATCCTCCTTGTTGGTTTGCAGGGCTTAAGTCAAAAGAGTTCAGTCTGCTGATTTATGGAAACGGATTGGAGAATGCCAAGGTGTTAACAGACATCCCTTATTCTGAAATAAAGTATAGTGGAACAGACAGGTATTTGTTTGTAACATTGATTTTATGTGATTTTGTGGAAGAAGGCCATTATAATATAACAATCGTTACTTCACACAGCTCTATATGTCGTCGATATGAATTCAAGCAACATCGCATTTGGAATGCTATAGAACCCACTATTTCCAATAAGGATGTTGTTTATTTGGTTATGCCCGATCGGTTTGCAAAAGGAAATCAGAATACAAAAAATCCTGATGTGGACATCTTAAGTCCCAATGCGTGGCATGGAGGTAATATTGCAGGGATGATAGATAGTTTGGATTATCTTGAGGGTGTAGGTATTACGGCATTATGGCATACTCCTATATTTAAGAGCTCTGCATATCATGGCTATGCAATTGAGGATTTTTATGCTATAGACTGCCATTTCGGAAATCTTGAGATTTACAAAACTTTTGTGGAACAGGCCCATAAAAGAGGAATAAAGGTATTAATGGATGTTGTGTTCAATCATTGTAGCATCAAACATCCATGGGTTAAGACTCCACCAACAAAAGAATGGTTTTACGATACGGGTAAAAAAAAGAAGTGCATAACAAATTATAAAACAACGACTGTTTTTGATCCTCATGCGGCAAATGTGGATTTGGAACAAACTGTGAATGGATGGTTTACGGAGGAAATGCCGGATCTCAATTTGAAAAGTGATGTGGTTTTGTCTTATATGATCCAAATGACAAAATGGTGGATTGAGACTACAGGTATTGATGCTATAAGAATGGATACTTATTTGTATTCAGATTTGGACGCTATGATAAAATGGCAAAATGAATTGTCTAAAGAATATCCGTATTTTTCAGTTTTAGCAGAAACATGGGTGCCTGATACGGCATATACTTCTAAAATTCAGAGAGAAGTTTGTTCTCAATTAACTAAGGATAGTTCTTTTATTGTTATGGATTTTGCGTTTCAGAAAAAAATGGAACAATACTTAGGACGAAATACTGTTTATGGCAAAGAAGCCTCATTGTATCATTATTTCGTTAATGATTTCTTATTCTCTGATTCGCAAAATGTATTGGTATTCTTGGATAATCACGATTTGCCACGTTGGTTTGATTCCGTAAAAAGTAAAGCAAAGTTAAAGCAGGCGTTAGGTATTCTTTTAACTGTTCCTCGTATACCGCAAATCTATTATGGTACAGAATTCATGATTACTAATGACGGTAAAGGTAAAGAAGATGGAGATTATCGGGTTGACACTTTTGAGTTGATAAAAAAACAAGATGGAAGTGACATTCTGAGTTTCATGAAGAAATTACTGTGTTGGCGTAAAACCTCCAAACCAATTGCTTATGGTTCCATGAAACATTTTATACCTCAAAACGGAATATATGTATATTTTCGAATCTATGAGGATGAAAAGGTTATGGTTATTTCGAACGGTTTATCAAAATCTTCCATATTGGATCTTGGTCATTATCGCGAAGAACTTAATGGATATGAGTATGGTATTGATGTAGAGACCGGAAAAAAGTTTTGTTTGGAAAGCGATTTGAGTTTAAGAATGAAACGAAATGAAATCAAAATTCTTAATCTTTTTAGAAAATGAATATAATACAAATCTTCTCTGAGAATTTAGCCGATAATTCTTGTGGCGATTTACTAATAACGTTAACTATCATTTTGTCCATATCGGTGACATCTTGCATTATTACTCGCTTGATAATTAGATATCTTAAATATAAACGAAAACATGAGAATGAAATAGAAAGGCAAATTTTTAGAAATAATAATTTTGATGAGTTAGATAAAAGATTAAAAGCTGTTGAAAAAGAATTACAAGATATAAAAGCAAAAGGTATGAATAAGAAAAAAGGCTTCTTATCTTGTTTATGGGAAAAGCTATGTAAATAACATCATTAATATAAACCTGCGAATTTTAAGACCTACGATGGAAGAACAGAAAAAGAAAGGTATAACGGTAACGGAAGAACAGAGAAAGAAATTAATGAGTTTTTCATGTCCAGGCGATATAGAACCTCGCAGCTCCGGTTGTATGTTAATTATCCCCTTGATAATTTCCATTACAATGGTTTGTCTGATAAATTTTAAATAGTTTATTTATGGGAGAAATAAAGATTAAGTTACCAAAGAGCCTTACAGGAGGTGAAATTAAAGAGCCTCGTCGTTCCGGCTGTATGTTGGTATTATTGGCTTTGATTATTCCAATAGTTACAGCTTGTCTTATAATATATTAAAATACAAACAATTATGTTTTTTAATTTCCTGAGTATTTAAGTGAAGATGATGAATCTCCCTTTTCAATGTGGTGTTTTGGATAATAAATATTTAATAATCAACAATATGACAAAATAAATCCAAATAATTTCCCTCTTACGAAGATGGGAACATTATTATTAAACTGAATGATTCACGAAGTAAATCCGCTGTATTATTCTTTATTATATCTCTAATAGGTGTGTTTTTAAAGTTAAACCTAAATATAATTATAAAATGGCGAAAATAAAAATAGATTTTGATAAGCTGAACCTTACAGAAGAGGAGAAAAAAAGATAGAAGAGGATATAAATAGTCAATTGTCAGGACATATCAAAAGTCCTCGCTCCGGCTGTATGTTAGTTTTAATTATCCCATTGATAATTTCTATTACAATGGCTTGTTTGGTAATTTTTAAATAGTTTATTTATGAGTAAAATAAATATTAAGTTACCAGAGAGCCTTACAGGAGGTGAAATTAAAGAACCTCGTCGCTCCGGTTGTATGTTAGTTTTGATTGTTCCTCTGATAATTTCTATTACAATAACTTATTTGATAATATTTTAATTAGTTCGTTTTAGCAAATACCCTTTTACTGAGGACCAGAAGAGTGCAAGGATAAAAGCATTATAGAGAAACAGAAAGATTCACGCCGTAAAGCCGGTTGTATGTAATTTATTATTATACCTTTAATAAGTGTTTCTCTGATATTAAATTTAATTTAAAATGAAAACAAGAATAGTATACGAAGAAGATGGTCCACGAATACAATTAGACCCATTACATTCAGATCGTCTCGGTTGTTCCGGTTGCATGTCAGTTTTAATTATAACATTGATAAATTCATTAGGAACGGTATGTTTAATATCACTTTAAAGATACGTAGTTATTGCTCGTATTGAAGTACCTAAAGAATTAAAGAACATATTAGCTGCATAAGATTTTTTTAATGAATATGGGATTATTAGAAAGTGATATGGTTCCAGTGCATGATTGTTTTAATTAGGTGATTAGTATTTTCCTTTACACGGGTTTGCTTAATATATTTAATAGATATTAATGGGAAATATGGCAGAAGAACTGAAAAAGAAAGGTATGACAGAAGAACAGAGAAAGAAATTAATGAGTTGTCCAGGCGATATAGAACCTCGTCGCTCCGGTTGTATGTTAGTTTTAATTATTCCATTGATAATTTCTATTACAATGGTTTGTCTGATAAATTTTAAATAGTTTATTTATGGGAAAGATTGAGCGCCCCCTTACAGAAGAGGAGAAAAAGAAAATAGTAATGATGGGTGGCCCATTTTATGAATCACGTCGTTCCGGCTGTATGTTAGTTTTAATTATTCCATTGATAATTTCCATTACAATGGTTTGTCTTATAAATTTTAAATAGTTTATTTATGGGAGAAATAAAGTTACCTGAGGACCTCCTTACAGAAGAGGAAAAAAAGCAACTTCAGAAAACTATTGAAGAAACTAGAGGTACGATGGGAGGGATACCCTCCCATCGCTCTGGTTGTATGTTGATATTAATACTACCACTAATATTATCACTAACAATGATTTTTTTAATCAGTCTCTAAATTTTCAGATAATGGGAAAATCTATATCAGAAGTAATGGGCCTTATAACCAATAATGATTTTAAGAATATTAGAGGCTTAGACATATATGGGGGATTAATTGCTTCTTTTGATACGTTATCTTCAGACATTTTAGATTTCTTGTTTACTGAAGATGAAAAAAATATTAGCCAAGATGACACCTGAAGAACGTCAAGAAATATATGATAGAATAAGTAAACAATTGTAGTATTAATTATGGGAAAGACCGTATCTGAAGTAATGAACTTGATAAATGAGAAAAAGAACCTAATAAAAGATTCTTATATTGATTTTCCAAGTGGTTTTTTACCTTCTTTTGGTGGAAAAGTTAACTTATACAAGTTAATGGAAGACGAGTTAGATAAAATGACACCTGAAGAACGTCAAAAAATATATGATAGAATAAATCAACAATTGTAACATTAATAAATCTAATGGAAAAAACGGTGTCTGAAGTTATGGACCTAATATATAAGGTAGGAAAGAACAAGATTCCTATGGTAATGTCAACACTCGGATTTACTCCGTTAATAGGAATCATGCGTCACCGTATATTAACAGATGGTGAAGGTGTCACTACTCTTGTAGGGTTTCATCAATGTACGTTGAGATGTAAATACTGTTTGAATCCTCAATCGTTGAAAGCTGAAGGAGTTTGGAAATGGTGTACTCCTAAATCTTTATATAGAGAAGTCAAAAAAGACAATCTGTATTTTGGACACAGCAAAGGAGGCATATGTTTTGGAGGTGGTGAACCTCTTTTAAGAAGTAAATTTATTTCTGAATTTAAAACTACTTGTAGTCCAACATGGCTTATTACGGTAGAAACGAGTCTCAATATTCCGTTTGAGTATTTATTAGAATGTTATAAAGTGATTGATTGTTTCATCGTTGATATTAAGGATATGAATGATGAAATATATCAGCGCTATACAGGAAAATCAAACAGAAGAGTCATTGAAAATCTGAAGTTTCTCATAAATGAGGGATTGAGTGATAAAATATTGGTTCGAGTTCCATTGATTCCTGGATATAATAATGAAGAGGATATTGCAAAATCGATACGGAGTCTGAATTCTTTGGGGCTATATAATATTGAGCAACTTACTTACGTGACTAAAAGTGATCATAAAACATCTGATGATAATAAAGATAATGAGTCTGGAAAAGATATTTGCCGCCACCTTAAGAATATAAGGATGGAAGTTGCTTCAATTCATAACATTTCGTATACTCCTGCTGTGTGCACACATAAAGGCCCTTGTCTTGGAACTTGTCCGGCATGTGAAAAAGAAGTGGAATATATTGAATCACAGATTCATAAATTAGAATAGCGCATTAATATTCTTACATTTTTTACTGTATGAGTAGGCTTATTATGAAATTTTTTTTATTATGGGTACTTCTGACTATTGTTGCATTAGGATTAACATGGCTTATTGCTTCTTTTATGCCTGATTCGGGATGGCTTTATTGGACTTTGATTATTTTAATTATACTTGGATGGCTTTTGTATCTTGTTTCATGTGCAATTCTCTTTGCTGTATATTATTTAGAATCTCATGATGCACAAATAAAAGGATTTTTCTCTAATACAGGAAGTATTATAAAAGATTGTATTATAAAAGGTATAAACAGGTGTAGTGAAATATTTTGGAGTGGAAAATATTTATAAGTTGTTTGACATCATTTTAGTGGTAGATTATTAGATATAAAGCTATCATTAATAATAAAAAAGTATTTGATATGGACGGAATGATGGGTTTTAATTTATTTGTTCTGCCTGATGGACTATTAGAAAGCCTTCAGGCTCATTGGGGAACAGGACTGACTGACGATATGGTTATACAGTCTATGCACGACGCAAGTGAATTTTTCAACATAACAGATCCAATGCAGATTGTTGAAGGATGGACCACTGGAGTATATAATAATAACCCGTTCATGACGGGAGATGATGTACTGATGATAAGTCGTGATCAATTGGAGAGTATGGGGATAACTGAAAAAGACGGTCTGGATTTAGTCCTTACGCATGAATGTGCACATCGTAGACTTCAGGGACTACCGACAAATTTTAACTCCCATCAAGAAGAATTGTGTTGTGACTATATGGCTGGCGTCAGAGCCGGACTGAACGGAATAGATGTCACACAAATGCAGGAGTCACTGGCTGACAGTCCGGAATCTGAAACACATCCGGCGGGTGCAAGTCGTGTAGCCGCTATAGAAATGGGAGTAGATTTTGCACAGAACTATTTGGCAGAGCATCATCAGGCTCCTTCATTCAGTGATTGTGTAGAACATTTTTCTAATGAGATACAAAATAACACGGTGTATGCAGACAACGGACACATAACACTGCGTCATGACATGGATGATCCGCAGGCTTTTCATGGTTATTCTCAATCTGAGATCAATTCCAGAATGGATAAGGCGGAAAGTGATATGGGATATTGGAAGTCTGAAATTCGTCGGCATATGGAATTGTCAAAGCATGAATCTTGTAGAGAAACAGAACTGCATCATGCTAGGGTGGCGGAAGGGAAATATAATGATGCAAGGTCTGAGTATAATAAATGGAAGAATACAAAGCCCGACGATTTAAAGGGATTTGTGAATGATGCAGACTGGCATCTTAAACAATCAGACTGGCATGCAGAAAGAGGTGAGTATAGTGATGCAAACGATCATCTGAAAAGTGCCGAGATGTGTTCTGATTGAGAAGTATTTTTATGATATAAAGTATAAATTGATTATGGAAGCATTTATTATTTCGGTAATTGTTTGTTTCATTCTTTACTATTTAGCTGATTGGTTAAATTGGGGTGATGGTTGTTTGGTTGCACTTGGAGGTGTCATTCGTTTATTTTGTATTGGTGTTCCAATATATTTTTTTGTACAATGGATTACTGAAAGTGATAATGAAAAGGTCAAACACAAATATGAGTATGTTATAGATTCTAATTACAGCAATGACGAAGCAGAAGAAAGTGTAGAGAATGAAGAGTCTTCTTCAGATTCATACAATGATGGGCCTGTTTATACAGAACCATCAGGAGGATATTATTCTACTCCAACATACCAACAAGAAGAACGAACTCCTGCGAGTTACCCTTGTAGAGCTTGCAGACAAACAGGTACTTGTAGCGTATGTAATGGAAGCGGACGTACTATTGTAGGTGTTAATTATTATTCTAGTCCTTATGAACCTATAGAAGGAGACTGTAAGACTTGTGGAGGTAGTGGCAGATGCCATTCTTGTGGAGGGGATGGTTTCCTTAATGAAGGAATAGATTTTTAATAGTTTCTAAAATGATTAAAATGTATTTCATAGTTGAATTTCCTGATTTTTGAAGTTGCTCCTGTCACAATTCATGGCATATAATTTATTTCTTTATGTTATAAATCAAATAAAAGGATGAATAGGAAGAATATTTAATTACTGGAGGACTGTTTTTATCAGCCATAGGTATATGTACTGCAGTTTGGGAGCTTTCGGTAATCCGGAAAATGCTCAAGAATATACAAGTTTGCGCGGTTAGTTATAGTCATTACTTGGACATGGATAATTTTGTTCACAGAATTGAATATTTAAATAGATCTTACAACTTTAAAGGGAACAAAGATAGTATCTGTATTTTATCAAAGACTTCCAAAGAAATTAGAAAAGTTGCAACTTATATTTATTATAAAAATCTATTTTTATTGAGCTTAAGGGGTATTGCAAAATCGGTTAAAGGCTCTATTGGTGAGGTGAATGATTGGACAGATAAAATCCTGAACGTGTTTGAATCGTTATTTTTCACAATAGCGAAAAGCAGTCTCACGCTAATTGTATATTCAAAGAAAGAGAAGAAAATATTGGATTTGCATGTAATATTCTTTGATAAAGTCGATGCTCAAATCTTAGATCTGGTTAAAGGTCGAAAAATGACTATGGTTAATTCTGAATCTTTTATGAGTTGAAAGTGAGGCCATAAGCATAATGAAGATGTATTATAACGTGAGCTCGACGAATTTACAAGTACTTACAATTCATCGAACTCACGTTAAATAATGAGTAAATAAATGATAAAGTACATTGGGTCTTTCATAACTATAGTTTGTATGTTCTTCATGCTCACCGTATCCGTGGCGTTACCTGCCCAGACACGGAGAGCGCTTGTTATTGGCATTGGGCAACAAGAGGATAAGGCTTGGGGAAAGATTAATGGTGACAAGGATGTGCTGTATGTGGATGAAATGCTGAAGAATGCGAAATTTAAGAGCGTGAATATCAAGAAACTTGTGAATCAGCAGGCTACAAAAACGGCAATAGTGAATGCTTTTAAGTCATTGATAGCACAATCAAAACGTGGAGATGTGATATATGTGCACTACTCAGGGCATGGCCAGCAGATGAAGGATGTTCATAATGATGAAAAGGATGGACTGGATGAGTGTTGGATTCCATACGATGCATATCGTAAGCCTTGTAATAAGGATAGAGGTGAAAAGCATCTTACGGACGATGAGGTTAATTATTATCTTAATGCTATCCGAAATAAAATTGGAAGTGTTGGCAAAATGCTTGTAGTGATAGACGCTTGTCATAGTGGTGATGCAACTCGTGGAAGTGATGACGAGGTGGTCCGTGGTGTGGAAGATATATTTGAAGCTATCAAGTCATTTATTTGGGGAGAACCATCTGAAAGAGGTAACGGAAAAGTGGTTAATCCTAATGCAATAGAGAATAAGGAACGTTGGATAACCATCAGTGCTTGCAGAAGTGACCAAGTGAACATTGAAATGAAAAGTCCTGCTGTAGGCAAATTGACATATGCTTTATATAAGAAAGTAAAAGAAGCATCAAGGGATGATAATGATGAATTTTTTAGAAAGATAAGGATGTTTGTCAATTCAAATACTGGAAGCAGACCACAATATCCAATAATGACTGGCGAAACTGATAGATATAAAATAACAGATATCATACGATAATGTCAAGAAATATACAATTCCGAACACCAAAACAAGAGAATGAAGCACGGCTTGTGGAGGGTATGGCAGACAAAAAATGGAGTATACAATATGAGCTATACGCATACTGCTCAGACTATTTCTGGGACAACTACAGAGGTGTGTTCTTTGCTGACGAGAAGGTGGCCGCAGAGATTCTACAAAATACGTTCATCGCTTTTTGGGAGAATATTGAAAGAAAAAAAATCTACGTTGATGATGGAATCGTAATGGGGAAAGACGCCAAACCACTAAATGGTAGTATCCTTACATACTTTATGAGTATAGCCCGTAACAAATATCTGGAATATGGAAGAGAGCACCCTGTCTATGCAGATCCGGAAACAGAATTGGGATGTCTGATAAGAGAAGAAGGATTTGACCCTAACACTTATACAGACATGCTGTATTGTCCTGGTGAAAACATGATGCTAGAAATAATAGCAGATGTCATATCCCAAATGTCATCACAATGCAGTCAAATACTTACCAAATTTTATTATGAGGAGAAGAAATTGGAGATAATCCTAAAGGAAATGCCTACAATAGAATCATACAATGCCTTAAAAACAAAAAAGAATAAGTGCATGAATGCCTTGAGAAAGTCAGCGAAGGAAATCTATTACAGGAAGTTAAATTCATAAAAAGGCTATAGATATGGACGAAAAGTTTCAAGATAGGATAGACGATTACTTACTTAATCGTATGAATATTGATGAAAAGGAGGCTTTTTTGCACGAGATAGAACAAGATGCTGAAAAGAAGGAGCAACTGGAGTTTACACGAAATGTTAAAGCATCTATCTGCAGCCGTGAGGAGAAGTTACGGGCATTGGCTCAGTTCCAACAACAATATGAAGAGAAACGGAAAGCTTATGAAATGCGCGCTACGGGTACAAGTAAAGCATGCAATAGTTCTGCTCCAAAGATAGAAGAAGGGTCTATACAGTCAAAGAAGAAAATATGGTTATGGATTTCTGGCATAGCAGCAGTGTTTGTAGTTGGATTCTTTTCTATCAAGTTTGTATCAAACTATGGGACTTCTCCGAATGATGAAGCTGCACCGATGGAACGGATGCGTGGTGGTGATGACATCTTCAGTCCAGTCTCTACGGACAGTACAGACAATGATACGATTAAGTTTAAGGTAGAAAAAGAAATAACGCCTGATGAATAGGATTCTTATTTTAGTATTTGCTTTTTTCTGCATTACGATTCAAGTAAAGTCACAGGGTATTTCCGAGGCAGAGGTGACAGCTAAAATGACACGGGCCTTTGAACTTAGTAAAGCAGGTAAGAAAGCCGAAGCCCTAGAATTGTTTCTGATAGTAGGAGAGAATACTAAAAAGCAAAGTAATGAAACAGAACGGCAGGTGTATGTTTGCAGTCAGACAATGGCATGTCAGTGTTATGAGCTGTTGGGAAAATACAAAGAAGGATATCTTTTAGCAAAAGAATTGCTTCAAGGCAAGTTAAATGATGAAGAGCGAAAAGACGTGAGGCGCCTTTTTGCCTTGAATGGCTATATGTATGCGTGTGGGTTTATCAAGCGTGATGAACGAGGTAGGGCTGACTATAGTCGTGGCAGAAGTATTTTGGAGGAGATAGCACCATACGCAGATGGGATAGTCAGGAACTATGTATTGCAAAAAATTCCATTAACATGGTATTTTGAAGCAGCAGATTATTTTCTGATGCAGAAGTATGAAGAAGCTTTGAAGGCCTACAATAAGGCTTTGGTTGGTTTTCAAGAGATTGGCCAAGAAAAGGATGTTGTTTCTACTTTGAAATGGATGGCATCAGCTAAATATCAACTTTATGACATTAAGGGCTCTAACAAAGCGTATAATGATGCTTTAATTCTGTCTAGAAAAACAGGAGACACATCCACACAGATGGAGATTCTGCAAGATTTGTGGTTCCGGTGTTCGGCTGTTGGAGACTTAGAACAGGCAAGGGAATATGCAGCAGGCATGGATTCACTAATGGAAACCACATCGGATTCTATAGCTAAATTTACCTATTATAACAAAAAAGGTAAGGATGCAAGAAAACAAGGAGCGTATAATATCGCCGAACAATGGTTTTTGAAAGGAATGGCGATTGCAGAAAGTGAAGCTAAT
>ERZ779978.316-NODE-316-length-21756-cov-8.13124_pt1 | contig 21756 bp, 19 predicted proteins | sample MGYA00511938_ERZ779978 | MGnify/ENA primary metagenome ERZ779978 (study PRJEB29588, sample SAMEA2153557) | human gut metagenome | biome: human gut; feature: human-associated habitat; material: faeces | place: Denmark | collected 2008/2010 ...
CACGGCAAACGGACCGCCCGCATCGTCCAGCCGTCCCAGAGCACGCAGCTCCTCGGTCACCGTCAGCATATCCACCGCCGCTCCCCGTGCATACAGCGCGTTTATCGCCTCGAACACCACCCGGTGCGCCGTCAGGTAAAACATCTCGGCACGCAGACTTTTCAGCACCACCGCCTGAGCCGAACGCTCCAGCAGGCACGCCCCCAGTACCGCCCCTTCTATTTCTTCCGCATAAACCATCCCCATAATCCTAAAAATATGACTGCTGTCCGATACAGCTTTTTACATTACTGAAAATCCGATTGCCTTTACGGATAATCCCTCCTGTTAAAATTATTGCTTGATTTTTATATATCAACAAGTTACTGAGGGTTTGAAAAGTTTTATCGGACAGCAATGATTGACAATTTAAAAAGTTTCATCAGACAACACAGATAAAAATATAATCAATTGAGTACAAAACTCTTCATCTGCAAATACTTCAGCGCCGTACGAGCCCGGTCGATAGACGGCAGCATGCAGAGATACATCTCGATGTTTCCCACCGCCTCCTCTCGCTCGGCCAGCGTCAGTTTCCCCCACGCCTTGCGCGCCGCCTCGATGTCGAGGGCAGGCTGCCGCGTCATGTCGTGATACTGTTCCCAGAACACCTCGAACATCTCGTCGCCCGCGCTCCTGCGCCTTCCGTCCGCACCGTTTTTCACCCGCATGCGGCACAGCGTATCGTAGTGCAGCAGACGCAGCTTCGAACAGTTCTGCACCTTCATCACCTCCACCACACCGTTCTGCTCCAGCTCTCCGATAAAATGGTTCACATGCCTCCGGCTCCAGGCGAAGCGCAGACTCAGCTCCCTTCCTGAGAAAAACAGCTCGCCCCGTTTCAGGCATCCAGGGGTATCACCCTGATCGGTAAAGCACGCCGCCATGAGCAGATACACATACGCCTGCGAGTCGGAATGCCACTTTCCGTACATTTCGGCAAACATCTGGGTAAGCAGTCGCCTCGAAAGTACCAGAAAGCCCAGATTGCCAGGATTTTTCATAGTTGTTATCACCTCCATAATTCTTCATTTTTTTACGCAACCCGAAAGGGCGGGCCACCACCGTCACCAAAGTGTAGCATAGCAAACCCTCAGAGTTACAAGTTATTACAATGTCCGGCGGGCCACAAGAGCACCACCAGGGTTGCCACCCTTTCCTATTATATATTAAAAGAAAGAGTAAAAGCAAGGGAAGTTTTTCTCGCAAAGAAAAACGTTCAGCCACGATTTTTCCGTTATCTTTGTGTCATCAACAGAACCTGACAGGTAAACTTCCGTTCTTGTCTTTCACCGGTAAAAATACCGATTGGCAGAGTATTAATTACTGCCCTATACGGCAGAGATAACCCCCGAGAGACAAGACTAATGAAATATTTCGAAAAATTATACGCTTCGTGCGAGCCTACGAAGCAACAGACAGACGAGTGGCTCAAAGAATTAAGAAAGTTCATCGATACACTGTGCGCCCTGTCGCACGTATCGAAGTCGGAAATCCAGCGCATCACGGGCATCGGCACGCATACGTGTTTCGACACCGTCCGCAATTTCCGTTTCAAGACGCTGGCCACCTTCTTCAAGGCAGCCGAACAGGTGTGCGAGATAGATTTCGACGTAACCACCCTGAGACTGATCATAGAGAGCTGCATCATGCACAAGACGAACCTGATAGTACGCGAGGCCGATCCCGACGAGGAGCCGGGAGAAAACGAGTTCAGGATTCTGAAGCAGCTTTCCGTGGGCACGGACTCCCGAAAAGGCAGCCCGACGGGAAAAAAAGCTGAAAAGTTGAAGTAAACATCAGGAAGTTTACCCGGATATTCGTACAAAAGCTCCGGCTTTTCGTACGAATATTCAAAAAAAATCTCCGGACATTGTCTGCACATGATGCCGGCATCCGGAGATTTTTTGTACCAATCGACAAAAAAACGGATAAATTGACAAGCCAGCCCGTTTGCGTCCACATTCGGAAAAAGACGGCAGTCCTTGTGTAAAAATAAAAAAATTGAACAATCATATCTAAAAAAAGGTTAAAATAAACCTTTCTGCATATAAATTTGTTATCTTTGCGCCGAAGAACGACTTCCTATGCGGCTGTGGGAGTATACTCCTAGACAGAAGCACGATGTGCGTCATCTTCCATTTTTGGAGATAACAAACTGATTCATAGTGCTTTTCAGGCGCTAGGAAGGAGAGAGAGGTGCATCCGTACCTCAACAAACATTCAATCAAGAAAAAAGGGAACAAAAAACCAGAAGGACAAACATCCACAGACATGGAAAAAGAACAGGTATGGCTGCCCCTGCAGACGGTGTACAACAAAGAACTTACAGTAGCCGCCTATCTCAAAGAGCAGGGCATCGAGCATTACATCCCCATGACATACGAGCTCCGCGACACCGGGCGCGAGGGTGAATGCAGCCATGTACTGGTACCGGCCATCCATAACCTGATTTTCATCCACTGTCCTTATGACGCCAACTGGTGCCGGCAGTTCGCCTCCGAAGCCCCGCTGCCCGTCTATTTCCTGAAGAAGGAACGCAACGGCAATGACTACTGCACGGTGAGCGAACGCGACATGCAGAACTTCATGCATGCCACCAACCCCGACATCCAGGGCACGCGGTTCATCGATTCCGAAAAGCTTCGCGGCAAGCGCAGCGTCCCCGTCCGGGTAGTACGCCGCGGTCCGCTCTACGGTGTGACCGGCAAGTTCCTCCGCTACGGAGGCCGCCACTACATCGCCATCGAAATGCCCCAAAGCACCGCCCTGCTCAAAGTGAGCTACACCTGGTGCGAAACCATCGAAGATATAGAATGAAAGAAAAATGCCACAGAAAAGCAACGATATGCCCACCAATACTATAAGCAACTTTTCTCAGATTCTGGCATGAAGTGCCTGACTGTGGCATTCACATAACATAGTAACATCCATTATTAATTGACAAAATGATTATTGCCGTAGATTTCGACGGAACCATCGTCGAGCACAAGTATCCTTCCATCGGGAAGGAAATTCCTTTTGCCATCGAGACATTAAAAAAACTGCAGGCCGAACGCCATAAACTGATACTATGGAGTGTACGCGAAGGACGCCTGCTGGACGAGGCTGTACAGTTCTGCCATGAACGCGGACTGGATTTTTATGCCATCAACCGCGATTACCCCGAAGAAGAAAAAGGGCAGAACAATCACTACTCGCGCAAACTGAAAGCAGACCTCTTCATCGACGACCGCAACCTGGGCGGACTGCCGGACTGGGGAACCATTTACGAAATGGTACACCAGAAGCTTTCTTATGAAGACCTGATGCGCAAGTACGAACAGGAGTACGAACCCGAAAAGCCGAAAGGCTTTTTTGCCCGGCTGATGGGAAAATAACCGAATAAAAAATCTGCAAACATACATTTATCTTATGAAATTCAAAGCATTCACACTGATACTGGTACTTCTGGCAGGGCTGTCGGGATGTACCTCCTACAAAAACGTTCCTTACCTGCAAGATCCGGAAGCCGTAAACCAGTACGGAAAGGAAATTCCGCTCTACGATGCCAAGATCATGCCTAAAGACCTGCTCAGCATCACGGTAAATACTACCGACCCACAGGCAGCAGCTCCTTTCAACCTGACCGTACAGACTCCGCTGAACGCGGCACTGACCAATATCAATACCACTTCTACCCCCACACTGCAACAGTATCTGGTAAACAACGACGGCGAGATAGACTTCCCCGTACTGGGACGCCTCAAGGTGGGCGGACTTACCAAAAACCAGGCAGAAGACCTGATACGCGAAGGCCTGAAATCCTACCTTAAGGAAACACCTATCGTGACCGTACGTATGTCCAACTACAAGATTTCCGTACTGGGCGAAGTTAACCGTCCGGGAACCTTCACCGTAAGCAACGAAAAGGTAAACGTGCTCGAAGCCCTCGCCATGGCAGGCGACATGACCGTATACGGTGTACGCGACAATGTGAAGCTGATCCGTGAGGATGCTACCGGCAAGCGCGAAATCATGCTGCTCGACCTGACCAAGAGCGACCTTATCCTGTCGCCCTACTTCTACCTGCAGCAGAACGACATTCTGTACGTCACTCCTAACAAGACCAAGGCGAAGAACTCCGACATCGGTAACACAACCACTACCGTCATCTCGGCCACTTCCATTCTGGTATCCATTGCCAGCCTGCTTGTCAACATCCTGCGATAAACATTTTCCTTTAAAAATCCAAAGAATATACAGCAAACATTATGATAGAAGAACAGAATCTTAACAACGAACAGCAGCACGAAGAGAGCATCAACCTCTATGCCATCTTCTTCAAATACCTTGCCTACTGGCCCTGGTTTGTGGCAAGCGTCATCGTCTGCCTCATCCTCGCCTTTGTGTACCTGCGCTATCAGGCACCGGTGTATAACGTAACTTCCGCCGTACTTATCAAGGAAGACGACTCCAGCAAGCGCGGCATGGGAGCAGCATCCGGAGCACTCGAGGCCATGCAGAGCCTGGGCGGGCTATCCATGAGCAACAACTTCGACAATGAGGTGGAAATCCTGAAAAGCCGCACCCTGATCCGCAAGGTAGTAACCCAGCTGGGACTTTACACTACTATGGCAAAGGACCGTATGCTGGGCTACGACATCCCGTTGTACCAGAGTTCTCCTATCAACGTATTCATGTCACCCGAAGAGGCGGAAAAGCTGGAGGCAGGCGCACAACTGAAGCTGAGCTACAGCCCCGAAGGCAAACTGTATGTCAAGGTGCGCTATATCCTCGACGAGGAAGAACAGGAAACGGAAAAGACCTTCGACAAGCTTCCAGCCGTATTCCCCACCCCAGCGGGTGTGTTCAGCTTTACGGCAAACGACTCCATCCTGAACGAATGGAAGGCTAAGGAAAGCGGCGATATCCGCCTGGCAGCCTATGTGGGTGCTCCTACCGCTGTAGCAAAGTCATACGGTGAAGGCTTAACTGTAGAAGCAACCTCCAAAACTACCACTATTGCCCAGATAGCCGTAAAGAACAGCAGCCGCCAACGGGCAATCGACTTTATAAACTGCCTGGTAGCCTTCTATAACCAGGATGCCAACGACGAGAAGAACGAGGTAGCACAGAAGACGGCAGACTTCATCGAAGACCGTATCGGCATCATCAATCAGGAACTGGGCAGTACCGAAACCCAGCTGGCTGACTTCAAGCAGAAATCAGGACTGACTGACCTGACCAGCGACGCGAAACTCGCACTGGAAGAAAACTCCAAATACGAACAGCTGCGCATCGAAAACCAGACCCAGATACGTCTGGTAGAATTCCTGCGCGACTATATCAACAATCCTGCCAACGAACAGGAAGTCATTCCTGCCAATGTAGGCTTGCAGGACCAGAACCTGAGTTCGGTCATCGACCAGTATAACACCATGCTTATCGAGCGCAAGCGGCTGCTCCGTACCTCGAGTGAGAACAACCCTGCCGTAGTAAACATGAATACCGGCATCGAGGCTATGCGCCACAACGTACAGACCACGGTAGCCAGCGTACTGAAAGGACTCCAGATTACCCGCAGCGACATCGAGCGTCAGGCACGCAAGTTCGAAGGCCGCATCAGCAGCGCCCCACAGCAGGAAAAAGAGTTCCTCACCATTTCCCGCCAGCAGGAAATCAAGGCACAGCTCTACATCATGCTGCTGCAGAAGCGTGAGGAAAATGCCATTACCCTGGCAGTCACTGCTACCAACGGACGCATCATCGAGGAAGCGCTGGCAGACAAATACCCGGTTTCTCCGAAGAAGAAAATCATCGCCCTTGCCGCCCTTATCATCGGGCTGGGCATCCCCGTGGGCTTTGTCTACCTGCGCGATCTGCTGAAGTACAAGATAGAAAACCGCGACGACGTAGAGAAACTCACCACCGTACCTATTCTGGGCGAACTGCCACGAGGCAAAAAGCCGGAGCACGGTGCCATCGTGATACGCGAAAACAAGAACGACGTAATGGAAGAAACCTTCCGCGGTCTGCGTACCAACCTGCTCTTCATGCTGGGCAAGACCGACAAGGTTATCCTCTTCTCTTCTACCCAGCCGGGTGAAGGAAAAACGTTTATAGCCGGAAATACCGCCGTGAGTCTCGCCTACCTGGGCAAGAAAGTCATCGTAGTAGGTATGGATATCCGCAAGCCCAGTCTGAACAAGGTGTTCAACCTGAGCCGCCGTGCCGAAGGTATCACCAACTACCTGAGCGACCCCGACCATGTGAAACTGACCGACATGATCCAGCGCTCGGACATCATCCCGAATCTGGACATCCTGCCGGGCGGACCGGTACCTCCCAACCCGACCGAGCTGGTAGCACGCACCGTACTGGAAGATGCCATCAACCAGCTGAAAGAACGTTACGATTACGTGATACTCGATACCGCCCCCATCTGTATGGTGACCGATACCGCCATCATCGGCCGTGTGGCAGACATCTGCGTATATGTATGCCGTGCCGATGTAACCCCGAAAGCCGGCTACCGCTATATCAATGTGTTGCGCGACGAGCATAAGTTCCCGAAACTGGCAACCGTTATCAACGACATCGACATGAGCAAGCGTAAGAACAGTTACGGCTACGGTTACGGTGCCAAGTACGGTTACGGTAAGGGCTATGGCTATGGCTATGGCTATGGTTACGGTTATGAAGCTGAACAGAAAAAACAGCAAGAGAAAAAATAAGTAAGGTAAAGAGTTACCTTACTTCCATAGGAAATACGGAGATTAAACACGGATTTTCTTTATGCTACAATTTTCGTATTTTCCTATGGATTCATAATTACAATATAAATTGAATGTTAGCGTCCAATTTTGACGTATTACCTCAAAGAATAAAAATATGATATTCACTACTGTAACAAAAAGTATTAAAAGTATGTATAACAGAAGTGATTTTGAATTATTCGGTTAAGCGAGAAAAAAGGAAATTAATTTTACTTTTCAGAGCGAAAGAATAATCAAGAATTAAAGACTGATCATCTGCAACAAAACGGAGGAAATACACGGAAGAGAGTAGGATAACAAAGATACACATCATTAAACAGTACTAATACTTCGAAACCGGCAGCCAAATTAGAAAAAAGTGTCTTCTTCCCCTATTCCTGAAAGGATACAGAATCCATTCTAGTAAGATATCAATGCCCCTGATGCAGAATATCTGATAAACTGTTTCAACAAACGATACAGGCAGGAAGGTACCTATAAGTTAAGCGGGGTTTCAGTCAAAGAGAGAACTTGTTGCCAACTTTAGTTGCAGACAAAAAAATTATCAGTCGTATTCCAACCACCCTCCTCATGGAAAGCTGAAGTACAAGGCTTGAATTATCTTCTGTTTTTCCAGAAACAGTTCATAGTTTATCTGAACGAATAGGTGTTATGCCATCAACAATTCAATAGCAGAACATTTCATACGTCTTCGAGGAGATGAACGTAAGAAACAGCTGTTCTTTGGTGGCAGTCGCATAGCTAATGTCTTTACTACCTATCATACGCCGCTATCAACGTGCCACATAAACAAGATGTCTGCATTGGAATATTTGAAAAATTCTTCCACGAAATTATTAAAGGTAGAAAGAATGATGAAAATCTTCTTCCTATATTAATCGGACACAGCACTAACTAGTATTAATATTCATTTTCAATTTTTATTTTCTTAACAAGGAATTGCTGAAAAGTGGCTTTTCCTATGGAGTATGTAAAAATTGGACGCTCACTTCTGATTCTCATTAAATATAATTTTTCTACTTATAAACATGACTGATACTTCCCAAAATAATAAAAGAATAGCCAAAAATACCCTTTTATTGTATATACGTATGCTGTTCATGATGGCTGTTAGCCTATACACTTCACGTGTAGTATTAAACACATTAGGAGTTCAAGACTATGGTATATATAATGTTACAGGTGGGGTTGTTGCCATGTTCGGATTTATCAACAGCTCTATGGCGTCAGCAACACAAAGATATATTACATTTGCTTTAGGTAAGGGAGATTACGATAGCTTGCAAAAAGTTTTTAGCACCTCATTGCAGATACATGTATTGATTTCTGTGTTAATTGTATTATTAGGTGAAACTATAGGCTTGTGGTTTTTAAATGAGAAGATGCAAATACCTGCAGATAGAATGGACGCAGCTTTTTGGGTATTACAGTGTTCTATAATATCAACAGTAGTAATGATATTAAGCGTACCATATAATGCGGACATTATAGCACACGAAAAGATGTCAGCTTTTGCCTATATATCTGTATTGGAGGTTATATTAAAACTAGTTATAGTATATGCAATCTTAATATCGCCATTCGATAAGTTAATCTTTTATGCAATCTTGATATTAGTAATACAAATATTAATACGCTTCTGTTATAGTATTTACTGTAATAAACATTTTAAAGAGTCAAAATACCATAAAGTATGGGATAAAAAACTATTTAAGGAAATGACAGGTTTTGCAGGATGGAGCATGTTTGGCAATTTATCCGCTGTATTATTTAGTCAAGGTTTAAATATGTTACTAAATGTTTTTTACGGTCCAGTCGTAAATGCAGCTCGTGCCATAGCCATACAAGTACAAGGTGCAATCCAACAGTTTGTAGGCAATTTTCAGATGGCATTAAATCCGCAAATAACCAAAACCTACGCGAATGGAGAAATGAACGAAATGCATAAACTAATGTATAGAAGTGCCAGATTTTCTTTTTACCTTTTATTTCTGATATCTCTTCCTATCTTATTGGAAACAAGATTTATATTGCAGGTATGGTTAAATACAGTACCAGATAATACAGTTATTTTCTTAAGGATAATGATATGTATTTCTTTGATTTATACTCTTTCTAACCCTTTGATGGTAGCTAACCAAGCGACAGGCAAAGTCCGAAAATATCAGTCTGTATGTGGTAGTATTCTTCTTATGATTTTACCAATTTCATATTTATGCCTGAAATTGGGGTTGCCGGCATACTCAGTATTTATAGTACATTTTATCATGGAATCTATAACACAAGTTGTCCGTATGATAATGCTACGTTCACTTATTGGTATTAGAGTTAAAGATTACTTTATAAATATATATACTAAAGTTTTCCTTGTAGTTATTCTATCAACCATCTTACCATTAATTGTATATGAAACCATGGATAATACTATACTGCGCTTTTTTACAGTTTGTATAGTCTGTTTGCTGTCTGTCAGTTTTGTGATTTATACAATAGGTTTATCTATCAATGAAAGAAAATTTGTCTGCTCTAAATTAAGTAGTATATATAATAAAATTTTATACAGATGATTAATATAACAGAGAAGCATAACTGTTGCGGTTGCACAGCCTGTGTACAACGGTGTCCGAAACAATGTATATCAATGATTGAAGATGAAGAAGGTTTTCTTTATCCTCATATCAATAAGGATATATGTATAGATTGTGGTATTTGCGAAAGAGTATGCCCTATTATTAATCAAAAAAAAGAAAAACATCCAATAAAGGTCTTTGCTTGTAAAAACAAAGATGAAAAAGTTAGGATGAATAGTTCGTCTGGAGGATTGTTTACTGCCATAGCAGAAGAAATTATAAAGAAAGGTGGAGTCGTTTTTGGAGCTAAATTCGACTCAAAATGGAATATTCGCATTGCGTATACCGAAACCCTAGATGGGCTCAAAGAATTTCAGGGTTCAAAATATACCCAAGCATTTGTAGATAATTCGTATAAAGATGCTGAAACTTTCCTCAAGAAAGGAAGATTGGTCTTATTCTCCGGTACCTCCTGTCAGATAGCAGGATTACATAATTATTTACATTGTAATTACGACAATTTGCTAACTATAGACTTTATATGTCATGGTGTACCAAGTCAAAAATTATTTCGTATTTTCTTAAATGAGGAATTGTCGAAATTAAATTCAGGTCGGATTGCAAACAACAAAAAAATAAGTCTCCAAAAAGGTTCTAATTATGAAGGAATTATAAAAGAGATCAAATTCAGAGAAAAAAGTTTGGGTTGGAAGAAATTCAGTTTCTCACTTATGCTTACACCTACATGCGAAAACCAAAAAATTAATTCTTTCTCATCCAGATTTTCCCAAACATCTTATGGTAGCTTATTTTTACATGATTTAATACTTCGTCCTTCTTGTTATAAATGTCCATCCAAGTCAGGTAAATCCAACAGCAACATAACAGTTGCTGATTTTTGGGGAGTAAATAAATTTTATCCAGATTTTGATGATGACAAAGGAATTACCCTTGCCATAATTAATAATGAAAAAGGAATAGATCTTATTCCTTTTGAAAAAATTGAATACATAGAACCTACTTTTGACCAAGCATTTGCAAATAATATAGGGTATTTCAAAAGTACTTCACTTACAAATAGACGAATTGAATTTTGGGATTTATTTAACAAAGGATATAGCCTTACAAAAATTAATAAAATTATGTATCCCATATCAATGAAGACAAAGATAAAATCAATCATAAAAAAAATACTTGGATTATATGAATAAACAGACAGTAGCTATACTGACACCACATTATGCTCATAACTATGGTGCATTGCTTCAGGCTTTTGCTTTAGGGCAAATAGTAAGAAAATTAGGATTTGATATAGAATACATAAACAGAAGACCAAGTTATTACTATGAGTATTCTAATACTCTTGCAAAATGGTTAAAACAATTACAACAAAAAACGGAAGGAAAAGGATTTATCAGCTTCGAAAATACTTACTTGCAACCTCAATCTGTAAGAATACTTAAAAATGAAGAATATATAAAATTAGATACATCAAGGTATTGTGCCATTATAGTAGGAAGTGATCAAATCTGGCGAGATGACTTTTTTGTACATTCATTTGAATATAGCCCGTATCTGTTCTTTGTTAAAAGTAAAAACATAAAGAAAATCAGTTATGCAGCGTCATTCGGAAAGAACAGTTGCAAACATCCTGAAGAAAGAAGAAAAAGAATAGAAGAACTACTAAAAGATTTTTATGCTATTTCTGTGCGCGAAAAATCTGGTGTTACTATATTAAAGGATGTATTCCACGTTGACGGAAAATGGGTAGCAGACCCTACACTATTACACGATGCGGATTTTTATATCAAGCAATTACACCTTAAAAAAAACTTAGCAGACAATAATGAAATTGTTACATATATTTTAGGAGCCTCACCATCGAATATGAAAAAGGTGGACAAGTTGGCTAAAAAACTAAACATTAAAACAAAACATATATATAAAAGAAGTAAATGTAAATTAGCATATAAACGTCCATTCTCTCTTTTGAAAAAATACAAAAAAGTACCATCTGTTTTAGAGTGGCTAGAACAGATTATGAATGCCAAATATGTCTTTACAGATTCTTTTCATGGTATGGTATTCTGTATACTTTTTAAGAAGCAATTTGTTGTAATGAATAATGTTGCGGGAGGAACAGAACGTTTTACCTCCCTACTTGAATGCTTGGGATTGTCACAACGTTTATGTAATTGGAATGAAGATATAGATTCAATTCAAAAAATATTATGCACACAAATTGATTATGATAGTTCAGATGCCCTATTGGAAAAATTTAGAGGCTTATCAGTTGACTTTTTAAAAAATACTTTATATGAATAAATGGCTTATCATTCTTTTGTTTTGCTTATTCAATTTGTTTTTTGGAGTCGCTTATGAATTAAAGTTGATATCTGTAATTTTTCTTATAACCTACGGAGTATATTCTGCAATTAAATCAACATCCTCCATTTATAAAAGAATATTTATCTTATTTTTTCTGGGAATAATAGGAGCAGTTATATCATGCAAAATATTTCGAGACCAAAATTTTTTAGATTCAATTAAAGCAATGCAATTTTATTATGGATTATTGTTTTACTTTATATTGAAAGCAAACAAGGTAAATCTAAAAACAGCAGAAAATGCATTGCTAACACTCGTCTGTATACTTGATATTCTCTATATTTTACAATATTATTTACTGCCTTACGGATATAACTTCCTTGGAATAGACGAATGGATGATAGGGGAAGACTCTGAAATGGGAGGAACTCGTTTAAGAGTCATGTCTTCTGGCTTATATCTAGTCGGACTGATGTATGGTCTATCAAAATGGTATACAACGAAAAGAATAAAATATTTACCTCTCTTTTTCCTAGGTGTTTTTATAATGCTTCTTGCCGGCTATCGTCAATTTGTGGCATCTTTATTTATAACAATAATATATATGTTCTATGCTATAGATCGAAGAATTAAATTAAAACAGATAAAATATTTCATATTATTTGGCATTATTGCAATAATTTTATTGACTATACCAGCTGTTCAAGAAAAACTAATGGGTATGATGGAAAGGAACGCATCTGGTCAAAATTTGGGAGATTCAGATTATATTCGTGTCATTCAATTTAACTTCTTTATGAATGACTATTTTACTAACCCGATAGAATTTTTCTTTGGTTCTGGAATTCCTTACGGTACTTCCTCACAATTCGGAAAATGGTTTGAAAGCCTTAGAATAGCAGGAATACAATACGTAGACTGGGGAGTCATAGGCTTATCATGGGTATTAGGTATACCAACAGCAATAGCTCTTATTTGGCTATTTATTAAAGGAATACGTATAAAAGTAGAGAACCAGTACAAATACCTTGGAATGTATCTATTTTTTCTTTTAACAACTAGTATAACAAACTGGGAAATATGCCGAAATGGAAATTTCCTAGTTCATTCCATAGTTCTATACATTATTGAGATGGCTCATTATAAATACATCCAAAAAAATACAAATTCTATAGCAAAACAATCATGAAGAAGAAAATTGCTTTTTATCTGAAAAATAGAAACACGATAGACTGTTCTAAAATTATAGAAGGAAATCCAGGACTTGGAGGCTCTGAATATCTGACAATTTTAATACCAACATTATTATCTTTAAAATACGATGATTTAGAAGTTACATTATACACTGATTACCAAGGTGTACTACCCAAGAATCTAGAAGTTGTAGAGTGTCACTCTTTCACTGAGTTTGCAAATAAATGCTCTGAGAACAAAGAAGATTATTGTGTAGTAAATTATACATCCGTAGAAAACAAAGTTATAATCAATTTCCCCAATATTAATTTTATTATTTGGTGTCATAATTTTGCATCATGGAAAAATCTTGATTTTTATGCAAAACAACCCAATGTTGTTAGAATTATAACTGTCGGTAGAGAACAACTTGATTTATATCGGGATCACCCTGCATATAACAAGTCTGATTATATCTATAATGCAATTCCGACACACTGTTTAAAAGATAATGCCCAAAAAAGTATTCCGTATACCCAAAGAGGGAATAATGTAGTTTATATAGGAAGTTTAATAGAATGTAAAGGATTCTTACATCTAGCAAAGGCATGGAAGGATGTATTGAAAGCAATTCCAGATGCTACGTTATATGTAATAGGAAAAGGTAATCTGTATAATGAAAAAGCAAGATTAGGTTCATTCAATTTAGCAGATGAAAAGTTCGAAAAAAAATTTATACCATATGTTTCTGACGATAAAGGAATATTGAAATCGGTCAAATTCTTAGGTGTTTTAGGTAATAATAAATTTGATATAATTAATAGGTGTAAAGTTGGGGTTCCCAATCCTGGAGGATTAACAGAAACTTTTGGACTTACAGCCATTGAAATGCAAATCATGGGATGCAATGTCACAACAATAGAATGCCCTGGTTACCTTGACACTGTATATAATAAAAACTCATTATACAAAAAGACATCTCAACTAGCCGATTATATTATAAAAGCATTAAATATGAAAGAAGCACCTGACATAAATAATGTACTGAGTTTTATTGAAGGGAAATTTGCCTATGACGTTATTATTCCACAATGGCATTCACTATTTCTAGAATGTATTCCTAAAGGCATTTATTTACATTCAAATGATAAATCACTAATAAACAGCAATTACCATCATAAAAAATTAAAAGAATTCTTACGAAGAAATAAAAACAACTTTTTAATTCGTATGATTCCTCCAATAGAACAATTATTTTATAAACAGCATTAATATGATAAGCATTATAATACCATTATACAATAAAGCTAATTGTATAAAGAGAACAATACAATCTGTCCTCACACAATCTTATAAAGATTTTGAACTTATTATAGTAGATGACGGTTCAACTGATAATAGTAAAGAAATAGTTCTTTCAATAAACGATACGCGAATAAATTATATCTACAAACAAAATGGTGGAGTTTCTTCAGCAAGAAATTTTGGCGCCATGAAAGCAAGTAGTAAATGGCTCTTTTTTTTAGATGCAGATGATATATTACTACCCAATGCTTTATCTTCTTTAACTTCCAATTGTAGTGATAGTACCCCTATTATCAGCGGTGGTTTTACAATAAAAAACGAAAATAGTGAAATTCAAAAGATTCCAAGAATTGAAGGGAGAGTCAAAAAGCCATTACGCCAATGGTGGTTAAAGAATATTATGCCACGTACTGGAAATCTTCTATTAACAAAAGAAATATTTTTTTCATTAGGAGGATTCGATGAGCGTATATCATATAATGAAGATTATGGCTTTTTGTTAAAGATGCTTTCTACATATGAGATATTCATTATCAAACAATTGACAATGGTATATACTGATGATAACAAATTCCTCAGTATAAAACACACACCTATTGAATCTGAATTTGGAAATTACATGTGTAATTTATCATTAGAAAATATATATAGACGTTTTTTTATTTATCAACAATACACTTTTACATATAAGAGGCGACTAATGTTAGGAGATAAAAAAGAGGCTTATAGAATTAAACATGAATCAGATTCAAGATTTACATTATTAATGAAATTTACTGCATGGATTATGAAAAAATATTCATCTTTATATGAAAAGGTAAAATAAAATCATAAAACACAACAAATATGTTAAAAAACATAATTAAATGGTTCTATTTTTTTATAAAATATAAAAAGAATAGAATTTCAATAGCAATAACCTCTAATGTAAGTATAAACTCAACTTTTGAAGGATTTAATAAAATTCATTCCAAATCAAAGTTTAAAGGTCACATTGGTTTATGTTCGTATATTGGAAGTCATGCAAATCTATCTTCTGTTCATATTGGACGTTTCACCTCTATTGCACACGGAACTGAAATTATAACAGGAATACATACATATAAAGCTCCATACGTTTCAACTTGCCCTGCATTTGTTTCTCTCATGGGACAGTCATCAATCATTTTTACAGAAAAACAACAAATAGATGAATTCAAATATGTAGATAAAAAACGAGATTTATATGTGATAATAGGAAATGATTGTTGGATAGGCTACAAATCAAGTATAATCAGTGGGGTTACAATCGGGGATGGAGCTGTTGTTTTAGCAAAAGCACTTGTAACAAAAGATGTACCACCTTATGCTATTGTTGGAGGTGTACCAGCAAAAATAATAGGATACCGCTACACCCAAGATCAAATAAATAAACTACTGGCTATAAAATGGTGGAATTGGCCTTTAAATAAGATTAAAGAAAATAGTAACCTATTTCTAGATCTAGATAAGTTTATTAATAAATTTACATAATTCAATATGAAATTGACTAGTATATTTTGGCGTATAAGAAATTATTTAAAATTTCGTATGGCTGGAGTTAAAATACCCAATGGTATCAAAGGGTTTAATGTTAAAAACAAATTTTATCTCAATGTTGAGAAAGGTGGTATAGTAAAAATCGGTAATCATTTTACTTTCTATAGTGGTGATTGCCTGAATCCTTTAAGTAGAAATCTATATGGATGCATAAGTGTTGATAAAAATGCTATTTTATCCATTGGAGACAATGTAGGCATATCAGCGTCAACAATCCGATGTCGTAAAAAAATTACAATTGGAAATAGAGTTACGATTGGGGCTGATGTTATATTGTTGGATTCTGATGGACACTCTCTTGATTATACAAAAAGGGGAACGATAGATGATATACCAAGATGTAAAGCAATAGAAATTAATGATGACGTGCTTATTGGAACTAGAAGTATTATTTTAAAAGGTGTGACAATAGGTGCACGATCTATAATAGGAAGTGGAAGTATTGTTTCTAAAGATATTCCTTCAGATTGTATCGCTGCAGGAAATCCTTGCAAAGTTATAAAATATTTGAATAATTCTTCTGAACAAAAAATACAGACATCAGATAATTAAAACAAGAATAAAATTAATGAAAACAAATATACCATACACATAGTAAGTATGTACCCAATAAAACTAAAATTCAGCCAAAGCTGATACATTAAAAAAATATAACGGTTCATGTCACACATATCTTATTGTCATAATAACATAGTCTAAAATTGTTATACGTCGTAATATTTTTTCTTTTTTATGATGATTATTTATTCTCATCTATAGGAGTCTAAATCATTCTCTTAACTACCGTTAACAGTACATATTTTAAATATGTGTATCCAGCATTTGAAATTCAATATGGAGTTCACTAAACATTTTTAAAGAACCTCTTTTTATCATGAAAAGAAAATGAACCTATTTTTAAATAAGGGATTAATAATTTCAAGTAAGATAATATGGAACTCTTAAAAAAAGATTAGTATCCAAATTTATCAACACAAAAAATACCCTATTCTTATTCTGATTCAGAAACAAGATGTTGGCCTTACTATTATAGGATACGTTAACGTAGTATAATAATTTTAATAGCATTTAAGAGTAATCAATAAAGTTTCAAGCTAGATAATATTATACTTATTTCTGCAAGCTCTTAATTATAGCAATGACAATTTTACTACGGTGTACCAATTGAACTTTTTTAGATTATAAAGATTAACCTTACAATGCTTTAATATTTTTAATTTAAACCCTATCAAAATAGTATAATATCTGTAAGAATCCAATTAATATCTTATGAGTTACTTATACAACATCACAACTCATAGCAATACACTCATTAATGTATCAGTACAAATTATCAATTTAATAATATTAAAGTATATATAGAATATACGAATAGGAGTACTGAATACTAATATTCTAATTCTGTATTTAGCACATTAATTTATTAAAATATTTAATTTATGATTACAATATATATCGGTGGCGGTCTTGCCAATAAGATGTTTCAATATGCTTTTTCTTTAGCTATAAAGAAAAAAGGATATAAAGTATGTTACGATACGAAAACATTTAAGACAGAATTCGCTCATGACAAAATGACATTACAAAGTATATTTCCAAACGTGGAAATAACAGAAGCAGAACGAAATAAATATTGGGCAGCAGGGCGTAATGATAAGTTTTCTAGATTATGGAAACGATTATCAACAAATTATATTATAGAACATGCATATCTCTTCAATGACAAGATTTGGAAACAATTGAAGAATTCATGCTATGTAGAAAGCTCCTGGCAAGATGAAAGGTACTTTAAAGATGCAGAAATAGATGTAAGAAAAGCCTTTATTTTTCCCGATTTTGAGGATGAACGCAATAAACGTATAGCAAAATTGATGCAAGAATCAAACTCTGTAGCAATACATATAAGAAAAGGAGATGGCTATGGAACATGGAATATATTCAGTAATACCTGTCCTAAATCATATTATGATAAAGCTGTACACTATATAAAACAACATGTCGAAAATCCAAATTTTTTCATTTTTACGGATAGTCCTGATATTGTGAAAGAATATTTAGATATTGAAGATTACACGCTTATAAACTGGAATCCTACAATAGGTAAAGGAAATCATTATGATATGCAGCTAATGAGTTGTGCTAAACATAATATTATCGCAAACAGTACATATAGCTGGTGGGGAGCATGGTTAAATAATAATATAGAGAAAATCGTTATAGCTCCAAAATACTGGTTTAATCCTGAAAGTCATTTGGCAAATATTAATCATATAATACCAGACAGATGGATAAAAATATAACACATTCATTCACCTGTTAAAATAAGATATCCGTAATATTTATTTCAGGAATTAGCCCTAGTTTTTATTTATACAACAATTATGAATATAGCGTTTTTACATAGAATATGGCCTTCATATGGTGGTGGGGAAACAGTTACTAAATGTTTGGCTAACGAGTTGGTCAAACGTGGCCACAATATTTTTGTCGTTTATACAAAAAAATCTGAAAAATATGACTCTGAGTTAGATACAAGAATTGTACAAAAGTATATTCCCAATATAGCATATGATGAAAAATCTTCAGAGTTCTTTGTTAACAAAGAAACAGCACGTAAAGTACAATCGTTTATTGATAATTTTATCTCTGAAAACGCTATCGATATATTAATAAACCAGTGGTGGCCCGTAGAATTTCTGACAAGTCTTAAAAACAGAGGAAAAGTAAAGATTATAAAATGTCTTCATATGGATCCTGACACCAAAAAAGTGCTAAATTTTCATGGAGTCAAAGGGCAAACTCTTAAATTGTTTTTGCCTCTATATCGTTCCCTTGAGAAAAAGAAACACTTATATTCTTTAGATAAGTATATTAAAAACTCAGACAAGCTAGTATTTTTGGCTCCATCATTTATGGATTTTTACCGAAAAGAAAAATCCAATAAAAAAAACATTATCAACAAAACGGATTTTGTATTTAATCCTTTGGTTTATAATATTAGCGATTCGATAAATTGGGATGTAAAAGAAAAAACAGTACTATTTGTAGGGCGTTTATTAGAAAAGCACAAACAAATTTCCAGAATATTAAAAATATGGAGTTACATAGAAACCAACTCAGAATTAGACGATTGGAAACTACAAATAGTGGGAGACGGTCCTGATAAGATATATTACGAAAAAATGATTTCGTCTTTAAATTTAAAACGCGTTTCAATGGAGGGATACAAAAATCCATTACCTTATTATAAACATGCATCAATATTTGTTATGACTTCTGCATATGAAGGATTTCCTATGGCACTTGTCGAATCACTTCAAAATGGAGTGGTTCCTATTGCAATGGATTCTTATTCATCATTACATGATATCATTCAAAATAAGATAAATGGCATTATAGTAGGTGATAATGATATAAAATCTTTTTACAAGGAGTTAGTAGTAATTATGAAAGATTCCTCAAAAAGAAATATGATGGCCCATGAAGGACTAAAAAGTTGCGAAAGATATAAAGTATCTATCATCGTAGATAAATGGGAAAAAATATTTAAAGAACTAAAATCGTAAGATTTAATATATGAAAAAGATATTATTTATTACATATAATAACCCAGAAAAAGCATCAAGAGGAGATGACTTGTACACTTGGAATATTATCAATAGCATTAAGCATAACAAAGACACATATTTACATGTAGTGGCCTATTACGAAGAAGCGAAAGATAAATATGTAACTTATTCTGAATTGGAAAAGAAAGTAGATAAATTAACTTATGTACCTTTTGTTTACAAAAACATACTTTCAATAGGTTTTTCTAGATATCCAGCCATGATATCCAACAGAAAAACACCACAAATGATAAAACAAGTAACTGACATTTTACAAAAAGAAACATATGATGCTATTTTTGTAAATATGTTCAGATTATCATATCTAATAAATTATATAAAAGACTTCCCTGGTATAAAGATTTTTATCTCTCACAATCTAGAAACCCAACTTTCTCATTCAACATACATATATCAAAGCAATCCTATAAAAAAATTAGCTTACTACTTAGATTACCTTAAAACTCAATATTACGAAAAAAAATACGTTAGTAAGTTTGATTGCATTACTACGATATGTGATGTAGATAAAGAATTATTTCAGAAATTTATTCCCAATAAGCCTATTGAAGTTTTACCTCCTGTCATAAATATTGATAATTGTAATATTAAAACGGACAAAATAGAAGATAAATTTATCATTTGCGGAGCTTTCCATTGGGGGCCTAAATACGTAAACTTAAAGTTACTATTAAGTGCCTCCAATATTTCTAAGTTTAAAGAAAGCCAGCATGAACTTATGATAGTAGGAAGAGCCAACCAGGCAGATGTAAATTATGTAAACCAAAATTTCCCAGGAGTACATATGACTGGCCCAGTAGAATCTGTAATTCCTTATTATGAAAAAGCAAGAATAGCTATAGTTCCTGAGCTAGTAGGAGGCGGATTCAAACTTAAAATAGCTGAAGCTGTGCAATATAGCAAACCCATTGTTGCCATAAAAGGAAGTGTTACAGACCGTACCATGATACCGGGAATACACTATATAGAAGCTGATAGTTTTGAAGAACTAATTACGAAATCTATCGAATTAATGCAAAATCCTAAATTACAATCAGAATTAGTAAACAACTCAAGAGATTTATTTAAAAATAGATACAGCATAAGTTACGCTGCAAATGTTATAAATAAAATAATACAATAATTATCTGTTTACATCTGATTTTATATCCACCTTAACAAAATCTTATATAAAACAAAGTTGGTAAAAATACCTTATATTCAACCTAAACTCTATTAACCAGCCTTTATATATTCAACTTAAAAACTTATAGAAATTATTATCTATGAATTATGTCCAGTTTTTAAATATAAATATACAGAATACCAATAAAGAACAACTGCTACAGCAATTAAAAAAAGGTGTTCTTATCACTCCCAATGTAGACCATTTGGTAAAACTACAGAAAGATAAAGAGTTTTATGATGTATACCAACAGGCTGAATGGGTAGTTTGCGACAGTAAGATTCTCTATATTCTTTCCAAACTTCTAAAAAACTCACTACCGGAAGCTATACCTGGTTCCAGTTTCTTCACAGCATTTTATGAATATCATAAAAATGATCCGAACTGCAAAATATTTTTGTTGGGAGCAGCGGAAGGAATTGCAGCAAAAGCAATGGAAAGAATAAACCAAAAAGTTGGAAGAAAAATTGTAGTAGGTGCACACTCTCCTTCTTATGGATTTGAAAAAAAGCCGGAAGAATGTGAAGAACTGATTCGAATAGTAAACGAAAGCGGAGCCAATGTAGTACTTGTAGGTGTAGGCGCTCCCAAACAAGAAAAATGGATAATGAAATATCGAAGTCGTATGCCAGGAGTAGACATTTTCATGGGACTAGGAGCTACAATCGACTTTGAAGCCGGAACATTAAAACGTGCTCCTATAATTTGGCAAAAGATAGGTATGGAATGGCTGTATCGTTGCTTAAAAGAACCTAAACGTCTTTTCAAACGCTATTTCGTGGACGACATGCAATTCTTCTATTACTTCACGCAGCAACTGCTCGGACTTTACAAAAATCCATTCGACCTGAAATAATCTATTTACGAAACAGTCTGCAAAGCAAGTTATTGGCACTAAAAATAAGTGGCAATAAATAAGAAACGATTAGCCACAATATTAAACCATATTACATAATAACTTTATCATCTCATAGTTACAAAATTTGAAGTAGGCTAAAAACAACCCATAAGAAGACATAAAGAGTTATAAACTATTAGCATTTTATTATGAAGAAATTAGAGGTCATAGACTATTTAAGAGGATTTTCTATCCTCACAATTGTTTTAATGCATCTAATACAAAGTTATTCCATACCTCAAATTATTAGAACTGCAAGGTAACCATTCTATTTTCCGCCTTGACACGCATGTTCCCTAAACCTACCTTTGCG